>OBEQ010907802.1_pt1 | contig 41680 bp, 40 predicted proteins | sample 1670901 | NCBI WGS metagenome assembly OBEQ01 (sample SAMEA104232315, study PRJEB22302) | groundwater metagenome | biome: forest; feature: aquifer; material: groundwater | place: USA | collected 2011-08-07 | depth 5.4 m
TGCCGGACAGACAAGATGATACAAGAGAACGGATACATTATGACTCTTGTGGATATAGATGCTCACGCACCTTATTTTACCATTTCCACAGCAAGCTGTTGGGGAATCACTGCTGCGGCAGTATCCTTAAGACGGATTGAGACCGATGTGCTTCGTCTGAAATAACAATAATATTGTCTCTTGTAGAAAGAGGTACTTTCAAATCAAATTTTTGGATAGTAGTAAAAAGTACTTCTGCTCCTAAACCTTTCAACTTACCTTCAAGATCATGTATGTTTTTTGCTTGTTTTGCTGTTGGGTAACCAGTTCGCAAAAATGTTTTATATAGTTGTTTATCCAAATCGTTTCTATCGGTAAGAAAAAGAATTGTCGGGCCACTTAGTTTCTCCAACCTTTTTGCTTTATTCACATAAAAAACCATAGATAAGGATTTACCAGACCCTTGTGTATGCCAAAAAACTCCAACTTTCTTATCTCCTTTTATAGCTTCTAAAGTTTTTTCTACTGCTTTATTAACTCCAAAATACTGATGGTACATTGCCATCTTTTTGACAAATTTTGTAGCATCTTTTTCTGCATCTGCTTCGAACACAATAAAATTTTGGATAATATCAAGGAAATGTTTTTTATTAAATATTCCTTTTGTTAAAACTTCTAATTCTGGCCTGTCGATCTTTTCATCTTCACTATTTATTCCATTCCACGGAGTAAAAAAATCCCAACTTGAAGAAACTGTTCCATGCCGTGCTTTTGAAAGGTCGCTTATAACCAAAACTTGATTATAAAAGAAGATTTTGGGTATTTCTTTTTTATACAGATCGTGTATCTGACTATAGGCATCTGCTATAGTAACTTTTTCTCGGGTTGGACTTTTTAATTCAAATAAAGCCACAGGTATGCCATTTATAAAAATAACAACATCCGGTATCCTGACCGATACTCCTTGTACAGAAAATTGATTTACAACTAAAAATTCGTTGTTGTCTACATTTTCAAAATCAAAAACTTTTACAATCTTTCCTCGTGCTTCTCCAAGCTTATCTTTTACTTCGACATTTATACCCCTAGTCATCATTTCGAACATTTCTTTATTTCCCAATTCCAAATCTTGATGGTGGTATTTAATAATTTGAGCTGCAACTTCGTTGATTTTTTCTTCCGGAATATCTGGATTTATTCTCCGCAACGATCTTTTTAATCTACCATCGAGCACAACATCCCTGTAGTCGCCACGTTCCTGAAACGCACCCCCTGGTGCAATGTCTGGACCAAAAGCATATTCATAACCCAATTCCTTGAGCCAATCCAAAACCGGCTGTTCTGCTAATGTATCTTCGTTTAACATAGTTTTATATAATTTGATCTATTTTGACATAATTGACTGAATCTGCTATAATGCATTTATGGACTGGAGGTATCTTCCAGTCGTAAAATTGCGGGTGTGGGTTTCTTGTCCATGACCCGCATTTTTATTTGTTTAATTCCCAAACTGAAAAATAACTTGGTTTATGATAAGTTTTATTTTGAGCTAAGCTAGAAGAACCTATTTTCTGCTTCAAATTACTTACTACTACTTCTTGCTTTTCAGAAAGCTTAACCGATATCAAACCCTCTGATTTTTTATAATCATACATTACTGAACCTAGCAAAATATCCACCACCTGTAATAATAATGATGAGTGAGATTCAAGCCTGCTTACACCAAATATAGAATCAAGCATTTTATTTTTCTTCAATCTAAAACCTATTGCATCTGCTAATGAACGCTCAAATGATTTTTTAATAGTAGTTGGTTTGGTTAAATCATCTGCCAAAATACACAAGGCACATGGAGATATATTTTTGATATTATTCGATATTAACATTGCTGCCTGCTGTATATAAATATCCCATGGATTAAGCATTGGCTGGAAGCGCGTTCTATTTGCAGTTTGTTTTTGTCTGTCAACAACAAGAGCACAAAATCTTACGTTGGTAAATTGAAAATAATTATCTATCAAAGAACTATAAATAGTATTATTTGTTGAATTAATATATTTAAACTTAAGTTCAAATTTCCTTGTACTTTTTGCTATTTCTGCTATTTGGCCGTATTCACCGTTTTTCGTCAGCTCAGCTATTCTTGCTAGCTTTTGGGTATGAGCAATGTCTCTTGCCTTATCATAAAAAGATTTCATTGAGTCATAAAAATCACCAATTTCGTCGTCAATAATCAGCAATCCTAAACCAAAAAATCTTTCCTGAGATGAGTTTCCACTTTCATCTATAAATGCGAAGTAATTTTTCATACTCTTATTTCTCCCTTCATTAATTTCGGCAAAAGTAAATTGCGAAGAGCTGCTAACTTTTGATTTTCTTTATGAATTGTATTAATTTTTTCAAAAATAGGTTTCATAATATCATCAAATTTACTAACCACACCTTTGTCTGGAATAATTATTTCTTGACTATGAACTGATTCTCTATTTAATCCAGGTACAGCAGAATCTCCAGTATGAAATCTCATTTTTTTAAAATGAAATATATGTAGTACAAACTATTTTTTGTGCTTATATAAAAAGTTGTATCTATTGGATAAAAATCATCGCTTATCCAAAAAACACTTCCAACATTTCCTTTTCTGCCGACTACAATACCTGGGCCTTCACATAATTTTTCAGTATGAGTTCCAACTTGACCGCTAGATCCATAAACTAAAATATTACCTGTTACTCTTTTTTCTTCCTGTAATGCTTTTCCATATTCTAGTCGAGCATATTCTTCAAATTTTAAAATTGTCCATTCTTCCGGAATTTTCCCAAACTCACTGTCAACAAATTTTATTTTTTTGTAACCTTGGAATTTAAACTCTATAAACCATTCTCTAAAAAGCGTTTGAGCCATTTCTTCCAAAGTCTTTGCAATTTTGTTATTTACTTCAATTTTGTCATCAAATGCTGAAATCACAGAAGCAACTTTTTCCTGCTCTAAAATGTCTTCTGGAAATATAACATTTATCTTTCTTAGTTCTGCTTGTCTTATTCCCTCTGCAGCTGTACCACTTAATCTTCTCAGTAATTCCTGACGACCAATTGAACCTTGTAAATAATAATAAAGATATCTAGAATTAAGTTTTTTTTTATTTGTGCGGAGCGCAAACAATCTTTGACTTAATACATAATCTTTCTTCTCTTTTAAGAAAAAAAGTTCTCCAAGAGGAGCTTCAGAAGTAAGTAGAATATCTCCATCCTCTAATTTTTCAGGCATCCATTTCTCGTATAGTTTTTGACTAACAAACCTAATATCCTGTTCATTGACTATCTTGCCTGTCTTTATATTTTTAGCAGAAAGAGCAGGAATGCCACTAGTTAACCAATCTCCACCAAGTTTTTTTGGTGTTATACCGCGATGGTCAATAAGAATATCTAACAAATTTTCTAAATTATCTTTTTGCCAATTTTTTGGAATCTGGTTTTGCATAATTATTATGGTTGAAATTTTTTGTATTCTGCTTCAGCTAACTGGTCTACTCTTATTCCAAGCGTTGTGGTCCTAGATTGCTGAAAATATTCTACCGAATTAAAGCGATTTGCATTTTTCTTAGCTTCATCAAATAATGGTTTTATGTGATCTTTTTTTAATCTATATTTCCCATTCATCCAGTTAATCACAAGTTCACTATCCATATATACATCTACATCTCCTCTAGTAATCCCGGCAGCCTTGTCGAGTGCGAAAATTAATCCATGAAATTCAGCTTGTGGAGGTGTCATTTCGCCCAAATATTTTGAGAATTCGTTTTCATTTCCGTATTCGTCAATAATTAACGCCCCACAAGCGGATTTCCCCTTGCCAGAACTTCCTTTAATATGAGCATTAGGCTTATGGCAACATGCATCGCTAATTATTTTTGCTTTAGACATTATATTTAGTAAGATATTTTTTAAAATTCTCTAAAATTTATTTTTATGATTTTTTTCTATATTCATACTTGACTTCATATTTATATAAATGTATATTTATTTTGCTAAGGACTGGTGAGTAAGCGTGATGCCACGACCCAGTTTTTTTGCGATAAATTTACTCCTTGCCTTTTTCTGATAATCTTTTTAAAGAAGGACTACCTAAAAGTGATTTCATTTGAGAGATTGCAATTTCGTTTAATTTAATTAATCTTTCCGGTTGGGATAAACCTTGACGAATTAGTTCGGCGTTGATACCTTCGAGATTGGCCAAAACTACTAATTGTATAACATCACAATAATCACGGATATTACCTTCTTTTCCTTTATTTTCTTCTCTCCAATCTTGGGCAGTCTTGCCGAATAGAGCCATATTTAGAATATCTGCTTCAGATGCGTAAATAATTCTGGCTTGATTATTAGTAACTGATCGAGGTATTAAATTTTCCTTGATAGAATCTGTATGAATCCGATAATTTACTTTAGTTAGCTGACGTTTAACATTCCAACCCAAACTAAGTCTATTGTCTTCTTCAGTTTTAAGCCGTTGAAATTCCTTGATTAGATAAAGTTTGAATTCGGCACTTATCCAAGAGGCAAATTCAAAAGCAATATCTTTGTGTGCAAAGGTACCGCCACCATATCTACCAGCCTTATTGATTAACCCTATGGCATTAACTGATTGGATCCAATGCTTGGGTGTAAGGGAGAAACTGTTTGCGCCTGCCTGGTTTTTAAACACATCGAATTCGATGTGTTTAAAATTTGGATTATACAGATGTTCCCAAATTCCCAAGAATTCTATAGTATCTCGATTTCTCATCCAGTTTTGGACTACATATTCTGTCCGCTGCTTATCTTTATACCTGGCAATATCGGTTAACGAAATATAATCCACATCGTTTTGTTGGAAAGTATAAACCTTGATTCCTTTTGTAATAATTTTCTTCATATTTTAAATTAGCTATATAAGCTTTAATTATGGCAAATTCGCCATAATTAGAATTGCTATCTATATTTTTTCCAATCATCCTCAATTTTCTTTTCCAACTCGTGTGCTTCTTGGGTAAGTGTTTTGAATTCTCCGGATAATTCCTTCATTCGTGCATCAAAATCTACATCGCTCATTTCTTTTTCTATAATTTCTACATAACGCCCGGGATTAAGCGAATAGTCATTGGCGTGGACTTCTTCCAGAGTTGCTACTTTGCAGCGACCTTTTATATCTGCATATTTTTCCTCGCCTTCCTCCTGACGATAGCGGCGAACAATAACGGCAATTTCTTGAATCTGTTCATCTGTCCAAGTACTATGAGCACGGTCAATGGGAGTAAAAATATCCTGAGCATTTATAAAAAGAATTTTGTTTTGTCTTTCGGTGCCGGTTTTGCGTTTGTCAAAAAACCAAAGTGTGCAGGAAAGCGTGGCATTTAAAAACATATTTGTTCCTACCGACACAATTACATCCACCATTCCTGCATCAACCATTTTTTTACGAATTTCTTTTTCGGCGTTACCGGCATCCCCTGAAGCATTGGACATAACAAAACCAGCTCGTCCCTGTGGATTTAAGGCGCTGGCAAACATTTGCATCCACAAATAATTGGCATTGCTGATTTCATTTTTTCCGGTCAACGGCAAACCAAGGTAGTAACGCGGATCATCCCGCAGACGAGCCGGATCTATTACGATTTGTCCGTTTTTATCTTTACCCTTAACATTAAACGGCGGATTGGCCAGTACAAAATCAAACTTGCCCACGCTTTGGAACGCGTCTTCATAAAAAGAATTGACTTCTGCAATTTTTCCGGATAGACCGTGAATCGCCAGATTCATTTTTGCGGTACGGATATTACTACTGCCTTTTTCTTGACCATACAACGCTACTTCATTCATCACTTGCGATTTACCATTGGCATGCGACTTTACAAAATTTGCAGATTGCACAAACATACCACCGCTTCCGCAAGCCGGATCAAAAATTTTACCATGGTATGGCTCAATAACTTCTACGAGCAATTTAACAATGGATTGTGGAGTAAAAAACTCGCCTCCCTTGGCCCCTTCGGCACGAGCAAACTCACCAAGAAAGTATTCGTAAATTTCTCCGAATGCGTCGCCATTTATATCGTCTGGAATTTGGTTGAAATTTTTTAGGAGCGTGACAAGTATTTTGCTATTTTCTCCTGGAATTTTGTGAAGCGATGTATAGTCTTGAGGCAATACGCCGGCAAGATCGGTATTTTTTGCCTCGATTTCTTTCATTGCGTTGTTAATTGCTAATCCTATATTTTCGCTCTCTGGAAGATTCATAAGATATGAATAAGTAGCAATTTCAGGCAAATATAACGCTCCTTTCGATTTGAAGTCATCCGGGCTTACCGGTCGCACACGGGTAGAATAAACTACCTTTCTTTCTGATACGATTCCTGTCTGAACTTTCTTAAAACGAACATCGGCAAACTTTAAAAATATAAGCCCAAGAATTGGCTCTGAGATTTCATTAAGCTTGAGTCCGGAATTTGCCCGAAGTTGTACCGCTGCAGACCAAAGTCTTTCGTGTAATTGTTTTCTGTTTGTAGACATAGTTTATTACATTATTTCTTTTTCTTTTAAGCTTGTATAGCCATTGTTCGTAACAATAATGTGATCAAGCAAATCTATATCCAGTATTTTGCCTGCTCTGACCAAAACTTCTGTAAGTGCTACATCTTCGTCTGATGGTTGAAGGTTATTTGATGGGTGATTGTGTGCAATGACTACAGATGAAGCAAAATGCCGTATAGCCGGTGCAAAAACTTCGCGCGGGTGCACCAAGGAAGCAGTAAGGGTACCAACAGAAATAGTTTCTTTGTAAATCATTTGATTGCGAGCATTAAGATAGAGTGCTATAAAATATTCCTTTTGTTTTCCGCGTAAATCTGAAAGTTGGTCAACTATTGCTTTGGGGCTGTCAAGAATAGGAAGCGAATCATTAAATGATCCTACTACTCGCTGACCAAGCTCCAAAGCTGCTTTAATTGTAATTGCCTTGGTGGATTCAATTCCTTTAATAGAAAGCAGATCATCTATTGTTACCGCTAACAGTTTTGAAAGCGGGTATTTTTTTAATACGTCTTTAGCGATATCCAAAGCACTTTTACCGGTTCTACCTGTGCGAATTAAAATTGCTAAAAGTTCTGCATCGTTTAAATTTTCTGCACCTTTTTCGGATAGTTTTTCACTTGGCCGTTTATGTTTTGGCAAATCTTTGATTTTCATAGTTTAGTATTGCTGCAAAGCAATTTTAGCAGAAAGATGTGTTATAGGGAAGCCGAAGTAAGAATAATCTTAAGGCATGAAGGATTTTATAAAGGAAATAATCTTTTGTGGAGCCTTGCCAAACTTTAGAAAAGGAATAGAAGGCATGGACAATCCAAATGGCAAAGACGATTTTTGCTCGACTTTTTCTCCGCACATTATTAGCCCAACTGCCGATGCAAATGCCGGGTCTTCTATTTCGTCTGTTATGCCTTTTAGATCTTTTGGATACCCAATCCGAACGGGCATGGCAAGCATTCGTTTTGCCGATTCAGTAAGTCCTATGGTTTTTGCTCCACCACCGGTTACCACAACTCCAGCTGGCGTTTGCCCGGCAAACCCACTTTTTTTTAGTTCTATGCCAACAAACGTAAATATTTCGTTCAGCCTTGGTCTAATTATTCCATCAATTAATGTTTTCCGAGAAACTTTTCGCAATTCCTCTGGAAGCGCCAAAGACGACAAATCTATTTCGTCCCTGGATACATAGTCTCCCTTTTTTTCTTCTTTTTCTTTTGGGCCTTCTTCTTCATCAAATTCTACACGTGTTTTTATTTTTTGCGTTTGGGACAAAAACAACTTTATTTTCTCGGCACTTTCCAAAGATATCCGAAGTCCTATTGCCAAATCATTTGTTATATGCCGTGCTCCAATTGGCAACACCGCAGAATACGACACAGACCCTTCCACAAATATAGAAATATCTGTTGTTCCAGCACCAATATCCACAAGTACTACCCCCAGTTCTTTTTCTGTGTCAGATAACACCGCAATGCTGCTTGCATACCCGCCAAAAACAATTGCGTCTACATCTACCCCAACTTCTCCCAGCGCTTTTTCCATATTACGAATACTTGTTGCGCTTGCGGTTATTATGTGCGTGTCTACTTCCAACCTTACACCTGTCATGCCAATTGGGTCTTTTATACCTTCTTGCCCGTCCACTGTATAATTCCTGGGTAGCACATGAATAATTTCCCGGCTGGAAGAAATAGATACTGCTCGCGCGGCGTCTATAACCCGCTGCAAATCGGATGGGGTTATCTCTCCCTCGGGTGTGGATACAGCAACAACTCCTTTGGAGTTTTGGCTTTCTATATGGTTTCCCCCAATAGACGTAACAACCCGGGACACCGAATACCCGGCCATGCGTTCTGCACCCTCTAAAGACGTGTTAACTGCAGCAACAGCATCTTCTATGTCTACTATCTGGCCTTTTCGCATACCCTGGGCTTTTACTTCGGAAACACCCAATACCTGAATAATTCCATCTGTGTCTTTTGCAATTATGGTAACGATTTTAGAAGTACCTATGTCTATGCCAACTACTATTTTTCCTTCTGTCATATATTTTACTCCATACTAATAATCGGGTTGTTAAACCGAAAGTCCAAACGCGTAAAGCGCTTCCCTTCTATTGTAAGGCGAGACATGACAAGTTGTAAAGAGGAAACTTGTAAGCCAAACGCTTTGTTCTTCGAAAAAACAACTTCCTGTCCCCCCTTTAATATAACCAAATATGCCCCCTCGTCTGTTAACGATACTTCTGAAAACGGAATGTTCTTACTGTTTAAAACGTCTTTTAGCGCATTTATGTCTGCTGTGGGGCTTTGTTCTTTAGATACCGTTGCTAGCGGGCTAACAAATTGCTGACTATGGAGTATTTTTGGCACAAAATAAAATCCAAGTAGCGTAAGAAATAAACAAACAGATAGAGTTAACGAAATAAGCAATGGTTTTTTTACACTGTTGTTTCGAATCTGTTTGTGTATTACAACCTTACGACGAAGCATGCTTGTTCTCCCTTACCACGTTTTCTAACACACGAATAATTCTTTCGTCTGCATTTTCTATAAGCAGATCTTTTCCTTTTTCTATGTTTAGCACATACTGTTTTATATGTATAAGCATGTCTAAAATATGAGTTAAAAATGCGTCGGCTATTAATCCTTCTTGTTTTACAATTTCTGCCAGTCCCAGGTCTTTCATAAACTGTGCATTTTTTCTTTGCTCGTTGTGTTGTGAATACGTTAATGGAATAAAAAGCGTTGGTTTTTTAAAATACAATAATTCTGTAACCGTATTAATACCCGCCCGAGAAATTACTAAATCGGCTTGCGTCATAATAGCACCAACATCTAGGGGGTCAACAAATTTGGTTAGTATGTATCGTTTTTTTACATTTTGAGGTAAATTGTTGCGAATCTGGAATAACCTATCGTAATCTTTGTATTGTTGCGCATCCCCTGTTTGATGGTACACAATTGCTTTGTCTAACAGCTTTTCCAAACATCCCTCAACCAATATATTAATTGCATGCGCCCCAAGACTTCCCCCCGTAATATAAATGAGGGCCAATCTTTCTTTTTTAATCTTAAATCTTGAATCATAAATCTTAAATCTTTTAACCGGATTACCCGTCAAGACTATTTTGTTTTGAGGGAAAAACCTTTCCGAATTTTTCCACGATACACAAACCTTTTTCGCAAAATACGACGCAATCTTATTTGCCATCCCAGCTTCCAATGTTTGTTCGTGAATAACAACAGGGATTCGAAGTATATATGCGGCAAACACAACAGGAACCGAAATATACCCGCCAAAAGACAATACAACATCGGGTTTAAAACTGCGGACAACTGCGTATGCTTCCATAAGTCCTTTGGGAGATTTTAGCAGCGATGGTAATGTATACCTGGTAAATTTTCTTTGTAACTTTCCTGCTGTTATACCAACAAATGGAATACCCATTTTTTTTGCAATTTGGTATTCGAAAGACAATGCTTTGTCTCCTTCCAGTCCATACTTTCTCCCAACAAGCAAAACATCTATATTTTTAGGAAGAGAGGAAATAACACACAGTACCGGTGCAAAATGTCCTCCCCCACCTGCTGTAATAAGCAATTTCATATATTATACTTACCTATACGTTGTCATTCCCGCGGAAGCTGGAATCCAGACTCTTTTATTATATAGATTCCCATTTTCATGGGAATGACAAGATAGTTTATGTACTATGTACCATAAGTCAGTTTATACCGTCCCCTGTCGCGAAACATTAAGCAAAATCCCAATCGCACATAAATCGATAACCAAAGACGATCCGCCATACGAAATAAACGGAAGCGGCACACCCGTTAATGGTATAAGGGCGGTTTGGGCTGCTAAATTAATTATTATTTGAATAGCCAAAAAAGACGTAACGGTTGCGGCTAGCAATTTACCAAACATGTCTTTTACCCGGCTTGCTATTAAAAACCCCCGCCATATAAGCATTATATACACAAAAATCAAAAGTATTCCCCCCAAAAACCCAAGCTCTTCTGCAATTATGGCAAAAATAGAATCAGTAACATTTTCTGGCAAGTACGCGTATTTTTGCAAGGAATTCCCAATACCAACACCTGTAATACCTCCCATTCCAAGTGCGATTAAAATTTGTTTTACGTGGTACGAACCAGTCGAATTGGAATCTAGTGGGTTTAAAAATGTCGTCAACCTGGCAAGCCGGTATGGCTCAAGCTTTATCAGCAAAAATCCACCAATGGTAACAACAGGAGTCAAAAAAATAAATGAGCCTATATTTCCACCGGACAAAAAATATGCAACCAACGCTTCGCACAAAATAATGCCTGCCGTTCCCATATCCGGCTCCAACATAACAAGCCCAATAACCAGTCCCAAAAGCAGTATAAATGGCAAAAATCTTCCTTTTTCTTTTTTCGAAAACCACGCCGATAAATAAATTGCCAAAGCAAATTTTACAAATTCTGCAGGTTGCAAAACCGAAAACCCCAAAGTAATCCACCGTCTTGCCCCCATAACATGCACCGAAAGACCAGGAATAAAAACTGCAACAAGCAACACCATTGCACCAAGCAGCATTGGCACGGCAAGGTTATAAAATTTTTTGTAGTCGAAAAAAGAAAAAAATAAAAGTCCCAAAAATCCCAGCAGCGCCCAACGTAACTGATCTGTAATATAGTGATATTTATCTGCAAAATCCCGGTACGCAATAAAAGAAGACGCGTCAAAAATCATGAGCAACCCAAACAGGGTGAGCATTACAACAACTGCGAGCAAGGTACCATCGAGGCGTTTCATGAAACTATCCAACTTTTATAAAGGCTAAATATAAACCGACAACGGCAAAAAGCATGGCAAGCAACCACGCGCGCATAACAATTTTTGGCTCTTCCCATCCCCGCTCCTGAAGTAATAAATGGAGTGGGGACGCATGAAAAATTTTTCTACCCAAAAACTTTTTTCCCAAAATCTGAATAAGCGACGACCCAACTTCCAAAATAAACACACCGCCAATAATGGTTAATGCAAGCGTTTTTCCTGTTAACAAACCAATAACAGCAAGTGCTGCACCAAGGGCTAAAGATCCCACATCCCCAAGCCACAGCCGGGCCGGGAAAATATTAAAGTATAAAAATGCCATAACACTTCCCATTAATATCGAAATAAATACACCCAAAGAATTGTCCAGTTGTTGCGACGCAATTATTAAAAATGCAGCAAGACAAATAACTAAAACCCCCGGTGCCAAACCATCCAGTCCATCGGCAATGTTAAACGCATTCGCAAACGACACAATGGTAAACGCGGCAAAAAATATGTACAAAAACCCAATGGGGGCAAGTCCAACGCCATGGATAAAAATAAATGAATACCCAAGCTGGGTATACATAACAATGGCAATAATAAACGCCAAAATCCATTGAATAACAATTTTATGCCGAAACCGCAGTCCAAAAAATGGATTCTCTTTTGCCCGCACCAGCTTTTTTACATCGTCGTACAAACCCAAAGCCCCAAACCCAATAAACGAAAAAAGGAGCACAAATAGTTCCCATGGTTTGACCGGTATAGAAAAAATCCCATATGCCCACAGCGTAATTATAGAAACGACGACAATAATAAGTATTCCCCCGCCAAAAGGTGTTCCTGCTTTCCAGGCATGATGTTTGTCAAAAAGGGGGGTATGCTTTTGGAACATGTCGCGGGTTTTTTGGTGCTGCCGCTGCAGTTTAATTTTGTATAAGAAGTCTATAAAGGGGACCAAAAGAATTGCAGTAATAACAAAAGACAATATAATTAAGCCCAAAAGCTGCGCCATAAGTGGTATTATACCCAAAAAACATTCTTATAACAACCTTTATATTAGTTTCAATCCTGGATTTCCAAAAGAAAATCATTGGGTTTTAAAATAGCTATATTTTTAAACTTTTTAATGTCTAATAAATCTTTATCGCCAGTTACAATATACTGACATGCACCGGCAATCGCTGCTTCTAACACTCTGTTATCATCCTCGTCGGACACAACATGAAGTGTTTCAGATGGATAAACCAAAATAAAATTTTCTTTTATTAATTCTTGAATTAATTGGATTTTTAGGGAATTAAATTGAAATTTTTTTGTTAAGATTTCTAGCAACTCAGCTAGTAACTGTGGTGATGTTGTAGCAACAACTTTGTTTTCCGTAATTAGTTTTGTAATTGCTCGTGGTTTTCCGCCAAAAATTATCGAGGAAATAAAAACATTTGTATCTAAAATAATGTTAGGCAGGTTTTTTACCATGTCTATATGCTGCAACTATTTTATTCACTTTTTCCTCGGTTGTAATACCAAGCTTTTTTCCAACAGACGCACCATAAGAAAATAATTCTTCCCATTTCTCGCTATTTTTAATATAGCTTCGCAGTGCTTCTCTAATTAAGTCGCTTCGATTACGGAATTCTTTTTTTGCTAAACTATCTACTTTTTCTATCAAATCTTCCGGAAGAGCAATATTTAACGTTTGCGTATTCATATACAAAGATTGTATCGTATACATACATCTATGTCAAGCTACAAAATCTGCGGCATAAATCAACCTCAGGTGTTAAATAGCTTCAAACCCCAGGATTTTATTGTTATTGGAGCATTTTATACTTCTATAGAGCGAGCACTGAAAGCAGCAGCGTTAAAAAATCTGGAGTGAGCTGTCAGGGGGAGTTGCCGATCGAATCCCGCTTTGCGGGATGAGTGTCGGAGGGGGTCAACCCCCGACTAGCGAACGAAAGATTTTAGCTGACCTTTCACTGCGAGCTAGTTTTGGTACTTTTGCTACCAAAAGTAGAAAGAAAAAAGAATTATTCTAGATTCCGGAGCCATTGCAGACGGCAAGATTTCGCCTCTGCTCAACAAGTCCGGAATGACAAGGAGAAATCTAATATCCCTTTTTCCACTTTGTATACGCCTCTATGGCATACGTCTTCCAATAGAATAAATTGAGAGGTAAATCTTGGGCGTGTAAAAGTTCCACACGTTTTCCTCCAAACCCTGTTTTAAAAAGGGTCAGACCATGCCAGGGATGTTTTTTGGAATCGCTTGGCGCAATGCCCCAAAAATTATACAATTTCATTCCCCGTTTTTTTGCTTCCTTAATTGCTTCCCACTGCAGCAAATACGATGCAGGAATATCTCGAAAATTCGCATGCGACGCGCCATGCCTATAAATTGCCATGTTGCCAACAAACGCAATAAACGCACCGCTTATAATTTCCCCATTATACTTTGCCAAAAAAAGCATTGCCTGATCTTCTTTGGCAAAAACACTAAATTCTTCTTTTACTCCACTATGTGGAACAAAATGCTTTCTGTATGACAAGTCTTTATATAATGCAAGAAAATCTTCTATGTCTGTAGCTTTTTGTGTCTTTATAATTTCTATATCCAAACTTTGTGCTTTTTTAATTAAATACCTGTGGGTTTTGCGCATACCTTTGAGCAATTCCTCTTCCGATTTGTCTACATCCAAGACCCAGCAAATTTCTGCATCCATATTGTGCATGGGCGCATTGCGCATTCCCATTTTTTTTAACATTAAAAAATCAACATGTTCTTTTTGCACAACAGGACTTAGCCGTATAAATGATGCTTTCTTTTTTTTAGCAATATCGGAAACGTGTGCAATAACCGCCTCAAATACCTCTTTGTTAAAAGGCAACAATACAGGACCATGCCGCACATGCAAATAATGTCCCCGTTTTGCCGGAACATCGACAATTTGACATATGGCAACCAATTTTTCATTATCATACACTCCTACGCGCCATATGCTACGCGCCATATGCTCCTGCACTCCCCCCCACAACCACGACTGAAAAAAAGGATAAAACGTTACTTCTTTTTGGGAAAGAAATGCTTGCCATGCTTTTTTGTCTTCTACACTACGAATTTCTACCATATGTTTTAAACACTTACTACAGATTGTCATTCCCGCGAAAGCGGGAATCCAGAATTAATCTCTAGATTCCCAATCAAGTTGGGAATGACAAATAATTCTTAACAAGTGCTGCAACTTTACGAGCATCATCTGCCTGCATTGTCGGGTATGTTGGCAAATTAATTATTTTTCTAGCAACATGTTCTACAACAGGACACGACCCCCGAACATAGCCAATTTTTTTATAATCAACACCTTTTGGATCTATTACTTCCGAATACCACTTACCAGTGTACACCCCTTTTTGTCGAAGATATTGCACCAAATTATCCCGTTGTTCTATTAAAAGAGGAAAACGCAATAATATTGCGTTTGAGAGCTCTGGCCGTTCACCCAGTACTTTTGTATAAACTTGAGTGTTTACAACTCTTTTTTTATTAAAAACTTCAAGTCTGCGCAGTTGCAGCAATGCCAACGAAGCAAGTACGTTTGGCAATTTGGCAATAAAAAACCGGGGCATTTCTCCCTGTTTTTCCGATGACAAAACGGGGAAAGATAAAAAATGCAGTTTCTGCAAAGCAACCAAAAGTATTTTGCCAAGCGAGAAAAAATCATAGAGTGGTAGAATAAAAAAGAAGGCAACACTGTGGAGTAATTGCTGAAAAATCCAAAACATATGTGGGTATCCTTCTTGTTTTTGTAAACGCCTGATAGCAGTGCCCAATAATTTCTTATCTGTTATTGCCATACCTCCGGAAACAGACGAAAATGCTTTATCTCTGCCAAAGCTAATAAAAGCTGCATGCCCAAATAACCCAAGCTTTTTCCCCTTGTATTCCCCTCCAATCCCATGCGCGCAGTCTTCGATAATAAACAGATTATGTTCCTTTGCCAACTTCTTAATCTTTTCCATATTAGTTGGAATACCAAACGTGTGTTGCACAATAATTGCTTTTGTTTTTTGCGAAATTTTTTCTTGAGCGCTTTGTGGATTCATCGTGAATGTTTTGTCTATATCCACATATACAGGCGTTGCGCCAGTTGCCAATACTGCGTTTGGTACTGCAACACAGGTAAAAGCCTGAAGCAGAACTTGGTCACCCTTTGTTATCTCCAAGGCTTTGAGTATCGAAAAAAGCGCGCCTCTGCCACTGGCAAATGCAACAGCATGCGACACACCAAAATATTGTCGAAACCACAGTTCTAATAATCTGATAGAATCTCCTTTTACCCATGTCCACGGGGATACCAATAAACGGAAAGCAAGCCAAACATCTTGTCCTTCTAAGTTGGGACTGAGTGAGATTGCAAGTGGTCTTTTCATATTACAAAAGTTTTGCAAGCGACTGACCTGCTTTTTTACCTTCAAATACCACTATATCTCCTTTTCGTGTGTTCTCGCTAATAAACGCGGCAATTTCCGAACTCGTTCCTGTATGAACAACGCATTTTCTTTTTCCTTTTTGGACACCTTCCAAAATCTCATTGTAGTAGTTATTATTTGTGAGCAGTACAACATCACATACATTCCCAATTGCCCGGCCAATTTTTCTGTGTTCATCTTTTGCATATCCTCCAAGTTCGATCATTGGTTCCAAAACAAGCAATCGTTTCTGTTTATACACTTTCATATAATCTAATGCGCTTATGACAGACTGCGGATTTGCATTAAATGCGTCATCAATCATACTTACTCCTCCAATTTCAAAACGCACCATAGTTTGTTCTGGCGGAACAAGCGTAGACACTGCTTTGGATATTTCTTCTTTTTTCATGCCAAGCATAAAAGCCAGGTAAATACCAGGCAGCATGTTTTCTATATTGTGTCGCCCAATAAGTGGTGCAGTTAGTCTTAGTTTTTTTCCAAAACAATAGACGTCAAACGTAATGTGCGTTTTAAAAACTGCTATATTTTTTGCCCGAATATCTGCTTTACGAGAATTATCAGAAATGTACAATGCTTTCTTTTTCGATGTTTTCTGATATAAAGCCAATGCGTTTTCGTTGTTTCCATTAAACAATGCCAGCCCAGTTTTTGGCAATGATTCTATAAGTTCGTATTTTGTCTGTTTTGTTTTTTCCAATCCCCCAAACAACGATGCATGCTGCTGGTTTACAGCAGTTAATATGCCAATTTTGGGGTGTACTATGTTGCAAAGTTCCGCAATTTCTCTCTTTTTATATGCTCCCATTTCGACAACAAAAATTTCGGTATTGGGCTGGAGTGTTGATAATATAGTGTTAGCAATGCCAATTGGTGTGTTGTTTGTGCCTTTTGTTTTAGCAACCCGAAATTTTTTCCGCAAAATTTGCGCAGTGTATTCTTTGGTTGTGCTTTTCCCATAGCTACCTGTTACACCAATAACTAATAGCTTTTTATATCCTTTTATTTTTTCCATTGCTTTTTGCACCTGAAAATCTTTATATGCTTCTGTTGGAAAAGAAAAAACATACACAAAAAAAGCAATAATAAGTGGTAGCAATCGATCCAAAAGCAAAAGCCATAATGATTGATCGAAAATAGGAACCCAAAAAAGCGCAAATAAAAGCCCAATCGACAATGCAATAATAACAAGTGTTTTTCCGGTAAATTGCGGTCGTTTTAGTGTGTGGAAACGAACTTCCCGAAAAACACAAAAAGCATTCCATGCAAAAATAGCGGTTACTAAAAAATCATATGCGTTTCCAGAAATTGTGCTAAAAACAACAGCCCCATACGCAATGATTGCAGCCAATTTGGCAAAAAGCACTGGAGAAAAAAATAAACGGCGTCCTTGCTGCGTATCTGTTAAATGCACACGCATGCGGTCAAATCTGTATTCTTTTGTCTGCCATAATGCAGTCAAAAATAGGGTATTCCTAACCGCCCAGATCCAAAAACAAACATTGGCTAAAAAAAGAATAATGCTCATATATTATTAAGAAATGGTTCTATCGCACCTAAAAATTCCGATGGCGCTTCATAAGGAAGTTTATGTCCTCTGTCGTTTATAACAACAAGCCTTGCTTTTGGAATAAGATTTTTCATTGCGTATCCGTCAACAACTGGAACGATCATGTCATTATTACCCCACACAAGAAGTGTTGGAACAGAAATCGAAGAAAGAAGAGGACTTAGATCTTCTCCAATCACTTTTTTAAATGTCTCACGCAGATCACCAGCGTTATAATAATCCCACTCTCCAATAATAAAATACAATCCTTTACGCATTATTTTCTTTGCCCCAGAAAGAGCAGATATTCGAAAAATTTCTCCAACACATAACGCAGCGAATCGAACAGTTTGCCTAAAAAATGATAGTTTTCGTTTAATTCCTGGTGCTCCTGTTAAAATTATGGCAGAAACTTTTGTGGTAAATGTAACTGCGAACTTAATAGATACTCTTCCTCCAAATGAATGACCAAGTAAAATAACTTTTTTTAGTTTTTTTTTCTGAATAAAAGCATCTACAAAAGTAACGTAGTCGGCAAGTGTCATTACCTTTTTTCCAAGAGGTTCTGCACCAAATCCAGGCAAATCGATTGCATAAACTTTATAGCCTTCTTTTTTTAACGACCCCTCAATATCTTTATATGCGCTTCCCCGAAGCCCCCATCCATGGAGAATAATTATTGGATAATTTTTTTTAGTTTTTGAATCATAATTCATAAATCTTAATTCTTAAATCTTATTTTACCGTCACGCTTTTTGCCAAATTTCGTGGCTTGTCTGGATCTTTAATACCTCTCTTCAAGGCAAGATTATACGCAAGCAATTGAGACACAACAACTTGTGGAATAATAGTTGCGTCTCCTGCATCGATTGTATCTAAAAATCTATCAAATACCGGGTTGTTCTTTGGCCCAATACCAATAATAAACCCTCCCCGTGCTTTTATTTCTTGCGCATTAGAAACAATATCGTCATATGTTTCGTCGTTTGGTGCAAACACAATACAGGGAGTCCCTTTTTCGATTAATGCAATCACGCCGTGTTTTAATTCTCCACCAGAAAACCCTTCTGCATGAATATATGCACATTCTTTTAATTTAAGCGTTGCTTCAAGGGCGGTTGCGTACGACAACCCCCTGCCAATAATATAAATGTGTTCTTTATTTTTTAATTCGTCTGCTAAACTTTTTATTTTTTCTAAAGATTTTGGTTGCAGAATTTTTTTTACGTTTTCAGACGCTTTTATAAGTAACGCTTCCCCTTCGTTTTGTTTTTTTGCAAGTGTATATGCTGTAAGCATGATAACAGCAACCATAGCAACAAAACTTTTTGTTGCAGCAACAGATCGCTCCACTCCGGCGCCTATAAGGACTTTGTGATCTGCAAACCTGTACAGCGTTGACCCTAAAACATTGACAATCGCAGCAATGGTTGCACCCTTTTCTTTTGCACGCATCACCGGTTCTGTTACATCTACCGATTCCCCACTTTGGGAAATTGGAATAACCAGTGTTCCTTTTGTTACATAATCTTCTAAATAGATAAATTCTGATCCTATGGCAAAATTAACGTGTTTTTTGGCAACCCTGGAAAACAAATATGTTGCAACTAAACCTGCATAAGAAGCAGATCCGCAGGCAAGCATAAATGTGCCAAATGCGTTTTCTATTAAACCTGCAAGTTTTTTTGTCTCTTCTTTATAATTAACTGCAATATTGTCTATTATTTGTGGCTGATCGTATATTTCCTTTAAGAGAAAATGTTTAAATTTTCCTTTTTCTCCCCGTTCAAATTTCCAGTTAATTGTGTGGTACACGGGTTTTACTTCTTTTCCTTCTGGCAAACGAATAACTTTTATAGTTTTGCCTAATATAAGCATTTGGTTATCTTCCAAAAAGATTACTTTTTTTGTATGTCTTACAATACCCGATGCATCCGATGCAACAAAAAATTCATTGTTTCCTATGCCGGCAATAAGTGGCGATCCTGTTTTTGCAGCAATTATTTCTGTAGATACTGCATTTGCAACAACAATTGCGTTTAATCCCCGAAGTTGGTTAAATGCATTGCGAACTGCTGTGGCAAACCCCTGTCCTGTTTTTAAATTTTCTTCGATAAGATGCCCAATAACTTCTGTATCCGTTTCCGAAATAAAAACGTGTCCTTGTTCCATAAGGGTAGCACGCAGTTCTAAAAAGTTTTCGACAATGCCATTGTGTACAACTGCAATAGATTTTGTGCAATCCAAGTGAGGATGTGCGTTTGCAACAGTTACTCCGCCATGTGTTGCCCAACGAGTATGTCCAATGCCCAAGTTGCTCTTTGGCAAATTCACAATGGCCTGACCAATTTTGCCAACATGCTTGTCAACATCCAGCTTTTTTCCTACCTTTACCGCAACTCCCCACGAATCGTACCCACGATATTCCAAGAGTTTTAGACCCTCCAGGACAATATCTGCCGCATTATTTTTTTTACCAACGTAACCGTATATACCACACATATATTATTTACCCAAAACAATCGGGAGCAATTCCGAAAGATTTCCTATTATAGCATCTGGCACAAAACCTTCAATAGGCTCTTGTTTTGTTGCGTAAAAACCCCGCTTGACCCACACAACAAAAACATCTGCCCGTAGCTGCTTTGCTTTATGCAATACCCCAAGCGCATCATCGACAATGTATAATTTTTTATTTTTATACCTACTAAGTACCTTGGGAAGCCTTGTATATTTATTTGTTGTAATATGAATATGGTCATTGTTAAGTAAATGAATTATTTTTCGTATTTTTTCTTTTTGAAACCGGGTATGTCCTTTTGAAAAAATGCCAACGGTAACTTTTTGCGAGAGGACACGCAATATTTCTTCTGTTTCTTCATAATAATTATCTAAAAAAATTTCTGGTTGAAAAAGGGCTTTCAAAATACTATCTTTTTCCTTTTCTCGGCCTAAGGCACTAGAAAGAAACTCGCTAAATTTTACTGGATGAAAATATCCTACCTCAATTCGCACATAATCAAGTGCTTCTTGTTGAACTTTTGTTAACTCCATTTGCGAAAAATTGAGTACGTCGCTAATCGCTTTATATAATTTTCCCCGAAACAATTCTGTGTCAAAAAGCGTATAGTCAATATCAAACAAAACAACTGTGTCTTTTTTCATAATTTGCTTATCTCCTCGTCATTCTGGCCCGCTTCGCCGTAGCTCCAGCGAGGCGAGCTTGTCCAGAATCCGGATTCTGGAGTCGCACTACTCCCCAGAATGATAGTATTATTGTTTTTCCTCAATAATTTCCTGAAACTTTGTGTAGTACCTAACATCACTGGGAATATTATTTTTTACCACAGTCGATGGACCAATAACGGTGTTATTTCCAATAATGACTCCCGGCATAGTCGATGACTGCACCCCGACTTTTACATTATTTCCCATAATTACCCCAAGAGATTTTTTGCCTGTATCAACTACCTCGCCACGTACGGTTGCTTTAACATTTTTTCTGTCCAGTCGAACATTTGCGGTAATAAAGTTAGCTGCAATTTTGCATCCTTCTCCAATAACACTGTCTCCAATAAAACCAGAGTGAGTTGTTGTTCCCTGCATAAGAATACTATTTTTTACTTCCATCTGTGCACCAACAACACAGTCTTTTTCTATAATACATCCATTTCGCACAATTGCATTTGTGCCAATAGAAACATTGTTCCCAATATATCCAGGGCCTTTAATTTTTGCGCCTTCCCTAATTATTACGTTATCTCCAATCCATACGACTCCAATAATTTCTGCGCTCTCTGCAATCGTTGTATTTTTTCCTCTATAGTTTTTTATACCTCCCAAGAGGTAATCTTTTACCTCTAAAAGGTCCCATGGATATTTAAGCGAAACAGTTGCTTCTGACAAAGTTACGAATGAAACAACGTTATGTTTTGCATAAGCAGAAAGTGCTGTTTCGAATTGATAGTGTTCTAGAGGTGTATTGGAAAGAGTTTTAATAAAATCTTTCGAGAGATAATAGACACCAACAATGCATGGTTTTTCTATATCTTTATCTTTTTTTGGTTTCTCCAAAACAGAAACAATTTTGTTTTTTTCTATAGTTACTACTCCTTGTGTCCAATAATCAGATCTATTTTTTATTGCTAAAATAACTTCTTGTGAAGTTTTTTTTTCCAGTATTTTTTTAATAATTGAACCAGCGTCAACATGGTTCCCATGTAACACAAAAAAATTGTCTTCGAGTTTTTCTTTTGTTGCTAAAAGTGCATCTCCCATTCCCAGAGCATCTGGCAGTAAGACAAACGATGTAGTAATATGCAAGTCCAAAGTTTTTATAAAAGACGGAATATCGGACTTTTCGTTGACAACAATAATGACATCCGTTACACCAGCGCTTTTTATCTGCTCTATTGTTTGCACAAGCAGGGGTTTTCCACATAACGAAATCATTGCTTTATGCTTGTTTTCGGAATAAGGAAACAGTCTGGACGATTTTCCTGCAGACAAAATTACAGCTTGCATAAATTTACGCTTCTTGTGTCCTTTCTATATTCGCTCCAAGATTTTTTAAACGCTCGTCAAATTTTTCATACCCACGATCCAATATTTCAACACCAAAAACCGTGCTTTCTCCCTTTGCGATCAACGCCGCTAAAACAAGTGTAGCGCCTGCCCTAAGATCAGATACAGAAACAACTGCGTTGTGTAATTTTGTCGGTCCAAAAACGCGAATTGCCTGGAATTTTTCCATTGTTTCTTTTGTTATATTAAAATTGTATGTTTTAGCAGGATCTAAAACATCTGGATTAAAAAATTCAATATGTGCTCCCATTTTTTTTAATTGATTTACATACCCAAATCTACTTTCAAATACCGTCTCGTGAATAACCGATTCGCCTGCTGCCTGTGTCATAAGTACTGCCCACGGACTTTGCCAATCAGTCATAAAACCAGGATATTGTCCTGTTTCAATATCTATTGCACTAAGTTGCCCTTTGGCAAAAAAACGTATGCCGTTTTCTTTTTCTTCAAAACCGCCACCACAAAGGGATAATGCATCTAAAAATTCTGTAAGCCCTTTACCAACTGCTCCCCGAACAAAAACATTTCCTCCGGTAACAATTGCTGCAATGGCAAATGTGACAATTTCATTTCTATCAGCACCAACGGTAAAATGCGTACCATGCAATTTTTCAACTCCCTCTATAACAATCGTTCTTTTTCCTTGTCTTTTTATTTTTGCACCCATGCTATGTAACAACGTAATAAGCTCGTCTACTTCCGGTTCTTCTGCGGCATTGTGGAGAGTTGAGGTACCCTGTGCCATGACACATGCAAGCAGCATTGTCTCGGTTCCTGTGTGGGTATTTTTTTCAAACGTGTAATTATGCCCTACAAGTCCGTTTGTTTTTGCGTAAAAATACCCATCTGTACTATCGTATCGAATCACCGCACCCATTTGCGCAAGCCCGTCTATTGTTCGGTCAATTGGCCGTGCGCCAAGTCGACATCCACCTGGATTTGGCACTTTCGCTTCTTTTGTCCTTGCCAGCAAAGGAGCAAGAAACATGGAGGATGTTCTAACTTGTGCCGCGACATCAAGCGCAATTGTCGGATTTTTTATTTCTGCAATTACGACCGTTGCAACATGATCTTTTATTACTACAGAGCCTCCCAGATCTTTTATTATTTTTGCCATAATAAAAAAATCAGAAATAAGTGGTATGTTTTCTATAACAACTGGGTCGTTCGTTAAACATGCTGCAACTAGCGCCTTTAAGGCGACATTTTTTGCACCGGAAACCGTAATTTCTCCCTGTAATTTTTTTCCGCCTGTAATTACAAACTTTTCCATAATCCTTCTCTCTTGTCATTGCGAGCAAAGCGCGGTAATCTTCCTCGTTATTCTGGTACCCCTCGGGGCATCTTCGACTTTTCCAGAATTGATTCTGGAATCGCACTGCTCCCCAGAATGACAACTTGAGCTTAAAACCCCACCGTCTTTACTTCCATATGCAATTTTACTCCAAATTTTCTACCTACTTCCTCTTTTATAAGAGTTGTTAATGCAATAATATCTTGTGCTTTTGCGTTTCCCATGTTTAAAATAAAATTTGCATGTTTATCCGAAATCATTGCATCCCCAATACGTTTACCCTTGAGCCCAACTTTGTCAATTAGGTACCCCGCAGACGTAATTTGGTCAGGTGTTGGGATACGCAATGCTTCAACAATCGAGATATTTCGAAATGTACATCCGGCAGATGCTCCTTTTGGTTGGGATTCTCCACGATGCGTTAAGGCATCTGTTGCTTTCTCCAACAAGACTTTTTTGTCTTCCGGTTTTAATCGGAAAGTAACTGACAAAATAATTTCTCCAGTTTCTTGTAAAACACTATAATCATATGCAAAGCGAAAATACGCATTATCAACTTCTTTTATATCTCCGTCTTTCGTTACAAGCTTTGCTCTATATACACAATCTCCCACATATGCGCCTTTGCGGGGATAATTAGAATTCATACACACAGCCCCTCCAACTGTTCCTGGCAAACCAAACTGCCATTCTAGTCCTCCTAAACCCTGATCTATTGCAAAACGCACAAGCTGACTCATAATAACACCACTTTCGGCATACACCAATGCCTTATCAACGTCTATCTTCTGATCTCTTACCCTCCCGCTCATGGTCATTACATCAAACTTGCGACAATTATTTTTTAAAACTAATCCTTTTATCCCATGATCTGCAACAATAATATTAGATCCTCCACCAAAAATAAAAAAAGGAATACCAAGCTTTTTTGTTATTTGCACAGCTTTAACAATGTCGTCAGTTTTATCCGTATCCACATAATACTCTGCCGGCCCGCCAATTTTAAACGTAGTATGTGCACTCATCGGTTCTCCAATTCTAATTCTATTTGAACCAAACACTTTTTCCAATTCTTGTAACTTCGTACTCATAGTATGTCATTCTGGCTTGTCCAGAATCCGTAACTTTTAACTTTCAACTTTCAATTTTTTACTTATCTTATAAATATCTCCTGCTCCCATGGTAATAACAACAGTATGAGAGTTATAGTGCGCAGACTCAACATATTTTACCACATCATCTAATGTTGGAAGAAACAACACATTCGGATTATATTTTCGCATCCCAGAAACCAGCATTTCCGAAGATATTGCTTCGTCGGGTTTTTCTCGAAGAGAAGAATATATGTTGCACATAATAACAGTATCTGCATCGATAAACGAACTAATAAATTCGTTAAACAACGTTTTTGTCCGCGAATACGTATGCGGTTGGAAAATACAAACCATTTTGTGTTTTGGAAAACGCTTTTTAAAAGCACAAAGTGTTTTTTTAATCTCTGTTGGATGATGCGCATAGTCGTCGTAAAGCAGAGCACCCGATGGAAGCTTGCCAATATATTCAAATCTACGTTTACTTCCAACAAACGCCTGCAATCCTTTTTTTATCTGTTCTATTGACACACCCAGTTCTAATGCAGCAACAAGTGCAGCGGTTGCATTAAGCACATTATGCTCTCCAGGAACAAAAAGCATACATTCTCCCATGTCATTACCATGATTACTTACCCAAAAAAATGTGCGGTCTTCGAACTGATGTATTCGAGTAATCACAAAATCACAATCCTGCGTAAATCCAAATGTTATTTTTTTCCCTTTATATTCCCCAAGCAGCATCCTGGTTTGAGGATCCCCAGCATATGCAATAAGAATGCCAGTAGAAGGCAGCTGATTAGCAAACTGCAAACATGCAACGCGAATGGCATCGACATTTTGATACAAATCCGGATGATCCAATTCTATGTTTGTAAAAATAATAATTTCCGGGTGTTGCCATAAAAACTTAGGTGTTTTGTCGTGTGTTGGTTCTGTTGCATATTCGTCTGCTTCGGCAATAAAATATTTTCCTTTTCCAAAATGCCCACAACTTCCCAAAGACGAAACATTTCCCGTGCCAATAACGTAGGACGGATCCTTTCCAGATGTTTTGAGTGTTGTTGCCAGCATTGCCGTTGTTGTTGTTTTACCATGGGATCCAGTTACCGAAACTCCAATCTGAGATCTGTTAAATAAATCTCCTTTCATAAATTCTCCAACCGCCTGTCCTTGCGTCCATACGGGAATTCCTTTTTCTTTTGCAGCAATAACTTCTGGATTATCAAAACCCCCATGCGCGCCTGTCGTAATGACAAGATCTGAGTTTAATATGTGATCTTTAGAAAAACCGACCAAAGGAGTAATTTCTGCCTTTTTGAGTGACTCATCTGTAATAAATTCGTCTGCAATATCACAGCCAGAAACAACAAACCCAGCTTCTTTGGCAATAATTGCCAATGGCGCCATACCAACACCTTTAATTCCTACAAAATGAATTTTATGTATCTTATTCATATGTACAATTGTCATCCAGACCCTTTAATGTCATTGCGAGGAGCCGCAGCGACGCGGCAATCTTCCTCGTCATTCTGGGGAGCCGTGCGACTCCAGAATCAGAGCCTTCCTTACAGCCCCAAATTCATCCCATGCTTCTTCGTTTTTTCCATTGTAATTCATCGATTTCTCATGTCCTTTGCCAAAAAAGCCTATCGTATCTCCTTTTTTTGCCAACTTGTTTATAGCAAGATCTATTGCTTTTGCCCTGTTTTCAACTACAAATAAATTATTATTGAGTTTTGCACCTGCCTTTATAGCCCCTTCTACCATTTGTTTTTTTATAACGTCCCAATCTCCCCTGGGATCTTCTGCAGTTATCACTGTTACATCTGCCAATTTCGCCGAAACCTCTGCCATTAAAGTACGTTTTGCAACATCTCGTTTCCCCGCAGATCCAAACACTGCAATTACTCTTCCATCTGTATTTTTCCTGAGCGTTTTGAGAGCTTGTTCTAATGAATTTGGAGTCGACGCAAAATCAATAATAATCGTAATACCCCGCTTGTTTTCAATTTCTTCCATTCTTCCACCAACATTAGAAAAATTAGAGAGGGTAGTCGTTATACACTTTGGATTTACTTCTTCATTAACACACGCTGCCGCGGAAGCAAGTGCATTCAATAAATTATAATCTCCAAGCATTTTAAGGTCAAAAGGGGAACTTTTGGGGCTAAAATCTGCCTCCGAAGACAAGCCAAAGCTTACAATTTTTCCACTTGTGAGTTTTGTGAGTCGAGCAAAATGTTTTTCGTCTTTGTTTAAAACTGCAACACGAACATTTTTTATTATCTTTGCTTTTGTTAAAAAGTAGTTTTCCCACGTTCCATGGTAATCCAAATGATCATGCGTAATGTTTGTAATAACTCCAATGTCAAATACAATTCCCCAAAATCGAAACTGGTCAAGTGCATGGGATGTTACTTCTAAAACTAAAAACTTATCTCCGTTGTCTGCAGCCATTCGGGCAAATTTTTGCACGATTTTAGGATCTGGCGAACTAACATGAAACCCGGTGTCATATTCTTTTCCTGCAATTATAGCCCGAACAGTAGAAATCATCGACACTTTTTTTCCTGCGTCTTTTAAAATCTGGTAAATCATGTTAACAGTTGTTGTTTTGCCGTCTGTCCCGGTTACACCAATAATGATAAGCTTTTTCGAAGGGTGGCCCTGCCGTTTAGTTGCAGCAACAGCAGTAAAAAGGTGGTATATATTCTTAATATCCTGCCACATTCCTCTATTATACCCCTTTTTACCTCACTTCTCTAGGAAATCCAAGAATATTTATTGTGTTGGGGGAATGTTGTAGTAGGTAAAAATGTCTTTTGCTATGGCAAAAAATACAGGGGCTGCAGTTTCCGCGCCATAAATGCTTGTTGTTGGTTTGTCTATAACAACAAGCATAACAAATTTTGGATCATCTGCTGGTGCAAACCCAATAAACGACGCAATTGTTTTATTTGGATCATAATGACCGGCAATGGGAATTTGCGCCGTACCAGTTTTGCCCGCAATACGGTATCCTTTGGGCGCCGCCCACTTTGCTTCCCCATTGACAACAGTGTTTACCAAAATTTCTGTCATTACTTTTGCCGTAGATTGCGAAATTGGCTGTTCTAAAACTTTTGGAGCAATTGGTATTTTTTGCCCATCGGGCGTAACAATTGCAAAAACAACATGGGGCTCCATGCGCTTTCCGTCATTGGCAATTGCAGCAAATGCATTAAGCAATGCTATTGGTGTTACCGAAATCCCCTGACCAAATGTAAGTGTTGCCGAATCGATTGGATAAAAATCCGCCGGGTTTCGTAAAGACTGTGTTACTTCCCCCTGTAAATCTATACCCGTCACGTCTCCAATACCAAACTTTTTCAAATACGAAAGCAAACGCTCCGTTCCCAATTGGCTTCCAACATACACCATGCCCGTGTTATCAGAATGCTGAATAACATCTATCATGGTAGAATTTGGAAAATACTTATTATCCCACGTCCGTATTTCGTAGTCACCAATTTTTACCGACCCACTACACACCGGACATTTTGTATCTGGCTTTACCACTTTGCTATCCAACGCAGAAGACATAACTAAAGACTTAAATGTAGACCCAGGCTCGTATAAATTTGTCACAAAAGGATTTTTATAGACGTCATCCGAATATTCCCCAAAATGCCGTGGATCAAACGACGGAAACGACGCCATTGCCAACACATTTCCTGTTTTTGGATCCATAATTGCGGCCATGCCAGACGACGCACCATATTTGTCTACTCCGTCTTTTAAATGCTTTTCCAAAATATATTGCATTACCCGGTCAATACTTAACACAAGCGTTCGTCCATCTATTGCCTGTGCTCTTTCTGTCATATGCGAAACAATTGGTCTTCCCAGCGCGTCTTTGACCATAACAGCAATACCTGGTTTTCCACGTAGCTGCCTGTCGTAGTATCCTTCTAGACCAAAATACCCTTTACTTTCTCCCTGATCATCTTTTCCAACAAACCCCACAAGTTGGGCTGCCATCGACCCTTCCGGGTAAAATCGCTGTGATTGCTGTTCAAACCCAATCCCTTTAATATTTAGTTTTTCCAACGACACTTTTGTGTCGTTATCTATACCTGTTTTAATTGGCACCCATACCCGGTCAAAATTAAGTTGCGCACTTACCGATGCTGTATCTATTTGTAGTAACGAAGATAATAGCTGTGCTGTTTGATTTTTATTTTGTATTTCCCGTGGATTTGCATATAGCAAATACGAAATTTTGTTTGCAGCTATGGCAAAACCGTCGGATGTCTTAATTTCCCCTCTCAATGGCTCAACACGAATAAATGCGTCATACTGTGATTGACCCAGCTGCGAAAGCTCATCTGCTTTTACCACTTGCCAATAAAAAAGCCGCAAAGCAATGGCAAGAAAGCAAAAAATAATAAAAAGAAGTGTAAAGCGGAGTCTGCCTGTCATGGCTTTATCGCAATAGGCAACGCACTACCCACCACAAGCTGTGATTTTGTGTCTACAAATCCCAGTGTTGCAGCTTTGGAAGCAATTTCTGTAAGAGAAGACATAGTTAATAATTTTTCTTGTAAAATCGCGTTTTCTCTTTTATACAGATTCAACTGCTGTTGTAAATCCGAAAGCGTTATACCGGTTGTCGACAAGCTATTGGAAACCACAACCTGCAAAACAGCTAGGCATAAAATAATAAATGAAACAAATGCAACAATGTTTTTTTTACCTTTCATAGTTATAATTTTTCAAATACCCGTAATTTTGCGCTTCTACTTCTTTTGTTCTTTTCTATTTCTTCGTCACGTGGGATAATTGGCTTTTTTGTTACTATTTTTCCCTTTCCCTCTTTTTCAAAATCTTTACATGAATTTTTAACAATCCTGTCTTCTAAAGAATGAAATGTAATAACAAGTAATCTTCCTTTGCTTTCTAACAATGATACTGCTTTGGGCAATGCATCTTCTAAACTGTGTAATTCGTCATTTACTGCAATACGCAATGCCTGAAATGCTTTGGTTGCTTTATGAATTTCGGTAAATCTTCCAGGTATTGCCTTTTCTATAATTACAACCAGTTCTACCGTTGTTGCAATTGGTTTTACCGCACGGGCGCTGACAATACTTTCAGAAATGACCCTAGCATAACGGCCTTCACCCAACTTACTAAATAGTTCATATAACTCTCCTTTCGTTAAAGCATTCACCAAATCTGCGGCTTTAACCCCAAGCCGTATATCCATCCGCATGTCAAGTGGCCCATCTGCCTGAAAGCTAAAGCCTCTACTGGGCGTATCTATTTGGTGACTCGACACGCCAATATCTAAAAGAACTCCCGAAACCTGCTCAAACCCATGTTTCTGCGCAATCGTATCTATATCCGCAAAATTCCCCCTCGCCAATGTTAGTTTCCCAGTTTTGAGCTTTGAGTTTTGAGTTTTGAGTTTTTCTTCGACGTACTCAATAGCCTCTTGATCAACGTCTATTCCCAAAATCTTCCCGCCATGTCTCAAGATTTCAAACGTGTGTCCTCCCCCTCCTAGTGTTGCGTCTATATATTTTTTTCCTTTTTCTATCTTTAGATTTTCCACCACTTCTTCTAAAAGAACTGGCGTATGAAATCTATCCATTTCCCTTTCCCTTCTCGCTCTCAACTAATCGTTTTGCTATTGCGTCAATATTTTTTTCCAGGTTCTCCTGGTATGTAACCCAGCGTTTCTTATCCCAAATTTCAACATACCTGGATAGTCCTACGAATACAATTTCGTTTGTAATTTCCCCAAATTTTCGAAGATACACTGGTACGATAAACCGACCTTTGCTGTCAAGTTCGACAAAGCTTGCTCCTCCAAGCAGAAATCGTTGTGTTTCCCTGGCTTCCGACTGAATAAATGGCTTTCCCTCAGTTCCTTCAAGTAAAGATTTCCATCCGCTCTCAGAGACCACAATAAGCGCGTGCTCGTATCCAAAAGTAACGATGAGTCTGTCTCCAAGGGATTCCCGTAATTTCTTAGGGAATGCACTTCGTCCTTTTTCATCAATGCTGCCTTCATATTGTCCCAGTAACATATTTCATTTTTGTTATATTTTGAGAGCTTGCACTGAGCGAAGCGAAGTGTCCCACTTTTTCCCACTTTATACCATTTTTCATCATTTAACCCATTCTTGTCAAGTACTAAAACATGCCCGCCCGCCTAAAATCGCAGCATGAGGCGTATTCGAATAGAATTGGAAAGCCGAATGCTAAGATTAGGAGGGTCATTGCGAGGAATCCTGAGTTTTCGAAGGATGGCGTGGCATCTTCTTATAAAAAAATGATGTTATAGCTGGAGGGTTTTTTCGGAAGCGTAGCTTTTACCATCTGTTTTCATAATCTTTAAGATAAGTTTTACCGATGTAACTCCTGCATCGTATTTACATTTTCCAGATGAGCATGTTCCCAAATCTATATAATTACTTGCGAGGGTTGAGTCTTCTGCTTTCTTTTCTATATGCCCAATAGCACCTCTGGGAATATTTCCTTGCGCTGTATACGAAATTTCGTAATCAACCGATTGAATGTCGCTTGCGTTTGCAATCGTAAACTTTACCGCCTTCCCGTCCGCTCGTGCAACAAATGTAAGTCCCAAACTAGACGGAGCAATTGTTGGAACGGTGACGTCTTCTTGAATTCCCGGCTGAGTGGCTTCCTGTGAAACAGGTACTTGAGAGGGTTTACGAAGAAATAAAAAATATGTTGCAATTATAATTGCAACAAATAAAGCTATCCCAATAATAATAAATTTTTTCTGTTGCATAAATAAGTACTATTTTATTGTAGCAATAGTAGGGAAATTGTCAATCCCACTCTCCCCGTCATCCCGAGTACCCCTCGGGGCATCTTCGACGTAGTCGAGGGATCTTCCACAAAGAAGATTGCCACGCCTGCCTGCCGGCAGGCAGGTCGCCTTTGCTCCTCGCAATGACAGATTATTTGAGTTTACCCTGAAAATACTCAACCAATTCTCCAATTGCAACCCGTTCCTGTTTTACGCTATCTCTTTCCCGCACTGTTACCTTTTTATCTTCTAATGAATCAAAATCAACGGTTACACACCACGGGGTGCCAATTTCATCCTGATACAAATATCGCTTCCCAATATTTCCTCTGTCATCAAACATTACTGCACCATGTAAAGCAGTTTTAAGAGTTTTGTAAATCTCCTTTGCCCTTCCTTTAAGCTCCTCTTTATTTCCGAGTAATGGAAACACAGCAACTTTTACTGGGGCTAGTTTTGGATGAAGCTTTAAAAATACTCGTACTTGCCCTGAGCTAGCCGAAGGGTCTTCCGCATACGCATCTATTAAAAACGCAAGCATTGCTCGTCCTACCCCAACCGATGGCTCTATAACGTATGGCACAAATTTTTCGTTTGTTTCCTGTTCAAAATACACAATATCTTTTCCTGTATGTTTTGCGTGCTGTGACAAATCATAATCTCCGCGGTTTGCAATACCTTCCAGTTCCCCAAACGTATCCCCAACATGCGTGCTGGTAAATGGCCATTTGTACCACACTTCCGATGTGCCCTTAGAATAATGCGCAATATCTTCTTTTGGCAAATCAACAAGCTTTATGTTTTCTTTTTGTATACCCAAAGATAAATACCATTGTAGTCTTTGTTCTTTCCAATATTCGTGCCATGTTTTATCTGTGCCTGGTTTTACAAAAAATTCAAGCTCCATCATTTCAAATTCCCTAACGCGAAACAAAAAATTCCCTGTTGTTATTTCGTTTCGAAAACCCTTCCCGATCTGTGCGATACCAAAAGGGATTTTAACCCTGGAAGTCTCGAGGACATTTTTGAAGTTAATAAAAATACCCTGTGCAGTTTCCGGGCGAAGGTATGTTTTGTTTTTCTCATCATCTATTGGACCAACATATGTTTTAAACATTAAATTAAACTGTTTAACTTGCGTCCATATGTTTTTTTCTTTATGTGATTTTTCGTGTTCTTCTATATTTTTTGTGTGGTCTGCGCGAAATCGTTCGTGGCACACTTTACATTCCACAAGCGGGTCAGTAAACGATGCAACATGCCCCGATGCTTCCCATGTTTTTGGATGGTGTAAAATTGCAGAATCCAATCCAACAACATCCTCCCTTGTTAGGATCATACTTTTCCACCATTCGTGTTTAATATTGTTTGCAAATGCAACGCCCAGGGGCCCCAAATCCCACGTACCGTTTAAACCACCATACAATTCGGATCCGGGAAATATATACCCCCGCCTTTTGCAAAGCGCCACAAGCTTTTCCATCACGTTTGACGTGACCATAACATTGCCTACCATATGTGTATGATAACAAAAATGCAGCAGATTAAAAAGAGGAAAGAACTATTGAAAATTTCTTGTGTCAACTTCCCAAGGCATAACTGCACCACGATTTTCTATCGTTGCGCCCACTAACATAGTATGATCTTTATATGTCTGTGCTTCAAACCAAATCCCTCCTTGCCCTGTAAATCGATCCACTGTAACAGAAATGTCATGCCATTTTCCTTTTGCGCCAGGAGATAAAGGGTGTCCTGTTGTTTCTTGCCCTCTCGATTCTAATTCGCGTTTTGCTCTGTTAACAATATCGTCAATAGCAGGTATTAATGGATCTACAGTATCATCAGCTGGCATTGAATAAAGTTTTGCAAGTGTACCATTTCGTATTCCTTGATTGATCCCCGAAATTGCACCAATGACATAACTATTACTATTTACAACAATACTCCATCCGTTTTCTATTGCCTGTCTTGCTGCTTGCGCAGAATAAAGTATTCTCCAATAAAGTTGTGGATCATCTCTGCTATTTTCAAATACAGGCCTACTTCCTTCTATTCTTGCCGTAATTTCTTCTTGATTATTTGGTGCAATACGATCCAATATACCATATTTCCATAAAACATCAACGAAACCATCTCGTGTTTTATCCGATGCTACAAAGAATTGATCTAATGCAGTCCGCATGCGTGGCTCCCAACCCAAAAATGCCCCTCTATCCATTCCTTGCTTTCCTTTAAATTCTGTAGGAGAGTCTGGCTGCATACCGTAATTTTAAAGAAACTGAGTAAGAAATACAAGATGCCAGCATTTACTTACTTTGTAAGGGGACCCCTTGCAAAACAGAATATCTTGATATAAGCTTTTTATATGGCTTCTAAAAACTCAGTTAAGCAGTACGTCGAAAACGGTTACTATCATCTATATAATCGCGGGGTGGAAAAAAGAAAGATTTTTCAAGACAAACAAGACTACGCCGTATTTCTTGACTATCTCAAAACTTACCTTATGCCTAAAGACACAGAAGAATTAAATAAAAGATTAATGGACGAAAACACTTCCCCTCAAGAAAAAGCTCATGCATTAAAATTATTAAAAATGAATAACTTCTATGATGAAATACATTTAATATCATATTGTCTTATGCCAAACCATTTTCATTTTTTAGTAAAACAAAAATCACTTAACGCAATAGACGGATTCATAAATTCTTTATTTACACGATATGTCATGTATTTTAATAGAAAATATAAAAGAGTAGGACCATTATTCCAGGACGTCTACAAAGCGGTGCTTGTTGTATCTGAACCTCAGCTTCTTTATTTAACAGGGTACATCCACCGAAACCCCAAGAAATTAGCTTTGAAAGGGGGCCCCTTTCAAACTCAACCGAGCTCTTACGCAGATTATTTGGGACAGAGAAACACTGATTGGATTAAATGTAAAGAAATACTCTCCTTCTTTTCCAGCACAAATCCTGTGTTATCTTATCAATCGTTCGTCGAGCAAACTTCGGATTTTAGCCATATTAACGATTTACTTTTAGAAGAGGATGATTTTTAGTTTTACAAGGGGTCCCCTTTCAAACTCGTTAGGACTATAGTGCAGAGAGGGCAATAAAGACAACGCCAACAATAATTAAACCTAAGGCAGTAAACTGCAGGAGTAATGCTTTTGCAACCCCTTTCCACTCCCCAAACTTAATTCCCCAGACATTCGAGATAACAATAGACAAAGAAAACAGTATTGCCCAACCAACAGATGGCCCTAAAGATCCTAGCTTTATCGAATTAACACCAAATAGCGCAACTGACCCAAACCAAAATAGACTCGCTGTTAGAATAGAAAAAAATATTTTTGCCTGCAACTTTTTGTATACACGCACTGTATTATTTTTGAACATTAAGTAAAGCGCGTAGCCAAAATTGGTAACAAACCCCCCAAAGACCACCACAAGCAAAACTAATGCAGAAGCATCTATTTCTGCTACTCCCATCTTCTGCGCATGCAAAGAAATATCTTTTCCAAAAACAAATCCAACATTTAAAAAAGAAGAAAATATACCCGAGATAACAGCCAACAAAATTCCAGCTATTGAAGCTTTGTTTTTCGGATTTAATTTTTTTTCTTTTATTACACCCGCATATCCGCTTATAAATACTCCTATAGGTACTATAGATAACCCGATAATTAAAAAAGCTAATGCTTGAGGAGCAAATGTGATGTTGTTAATAAAAATTGGCAAAATAGCACCAAGAAGCGTTACTAAACCCAGAACAATTGAATACGTCAGCGAAACTCCAATCCTTATAACACAAAGACCAAAGATGACTGAACCTATTCCCCAAAGACAACCAAAAATGAGGGGTAAAATTACAGAATCAAAAGGCAAAGAAAATAAAATTGGAAAAAGATTTTGAACTTGAACAAATGCAAAAATAACGGGAGCCAATAAATAAGAAATAAAAGAAAAAATGGCCCAAAAATTTTCCCATTTAAGAGGAGCGACATTTTTTATAAAAATACCAAACGTTCCTTGGAGAAATCCTGCAATGACAATAAGGAAAAAGGCCAATTCTACCTGATTCATGCTTTACTATAAATTCTACCATATTAGGAAATAAAGTGGGAAAGAAGGGGGGTAGTTTTTAGTTTTCGTTCTAAAATGTTTTCTATTGCCGCGTGAGTATCGGCAGTATTAGTAAGTAGTAAATGTGAGGAAAACCCAAGTTCGTACAAAATAGCTTTTTCAAATGCATGCACAACCTGTTTTGGGTCATGTCCATCAGAAAGATCCCGAAGCGTATTGTGGAAAAGTAAAAAAACCCGTGTGTTTTCCTGATTTTCCGCACATAAACTGTCGACAAGCTCACATAAATGGTACGCAATACCAATTAATTTTAGATTCTCTTTAATACCTGCGTAGTCACATAGAGTCTGTGCTTCGGTTAACACAGGCATTCCATGTCCTTTATATAAAGTGACTATACTGTAATTAAGAAGTTCTATATGCGAAGAGCGTCTGCTAACAATACGCCTTACTCCTGCTGCCTTTATCTGCATTTTCCCATGATATTTTGTAAAAACAGTTATTATCCGGTCTGCTTCCCCGCTATTTCTTCGCCGAATAACTATTCCTTCTGTTTTGAAGTTTCTCATGTATTTTAAGGTTTGAGCATTAGTTCTTTGTCTGTCAACAGAGGAAAATCTGCAATTGTTTTACCATTTACTTTAATCGTGTATTGATTATCTAGGGTTCCCGGCTGTTTTTGAATTAGGAACGGCAGGGGAGACCCGCTGTTTAATTTAAATGGCAGGGTATACGACAGGGTCAATGTTGCCGTTCCCGCAGGTCGAACAGTTAAAAATCCATCAAATACTGTTTTTCCTAAATCTTCGTAGCTTGTTACTTTAACTTCCGAACCTTGGCTGCTTACTAATTGACTTCCTTTTGGTACATAGACTCTAAACCAATCCCGAAGTACTCCATTTAGACACAGGTTGCCCCGTTCCAGGTTGCAGTCAGATGGAGGAAAAGGATTTTTATAATTTACCGTCACCGTTTGCGTTATTGTGCCGTTACTTTCTGTTTTAATTTCTTCCAAAACAGATTCTTTCACAAACAAATTAGACTTTGCTCCACCAAGATTTGCTTCGTTAAAGTGGAAGTAATCGCCATCAAACGATTTTATTTTTCCTGCAACATTAAGTGCTTCTATTCCTTGTTGTGCGCCACTATTATATAAATCAAAAAGAATGTGTTTTTCGTTTGACTGGGTTATCATATCTTGCATTAACGGTCCCCAGTAAAGCTTTGGCGAAGACTTAAGCGCTTTTTGCATAATTGCAAACAACAATGTTCCTAAAATATCCTTTCTTTGTGCCTGTACTGCAGCAAGAGATGTTACACGTATGTCCAAACTTTTTGGGGTACTAATAAGGCTTTCAAGTTTATAAATAGCTTCCGGGCAATTACACCTGGAGTCGTTTTTTGTCGTAAATGTAATCCCCCCAGCAGCAACATTATCATCCAAAATTTTAATAGTAGAAACAAGTACATTTGAATCAAGTGCGATAATACCATCAACGTCTGTTTTTGATTTAGATTTATCATATAAACTATTAAATGTCTTCATGGATTCTATAAAATCCGGCGAAATGTTTGTGTCTCGTATATTTAGTATTGGTACATTAGCAAGATATTTCAGAATTGGCGCAGGCGCTTTTGGCTTTTGAGAGTTAGGAATTGAATTGTCCAAATTATAAATATCGTCAGACTTGTCTACGCTAATTTTCCCTTTGTCAACGTTAAAAATAGCGTATGCAGTAAGAAATCCTCCGGTTGGTCGCAACTCGTTTGCGTTCTGGAATAGAATTAAATATTTTTTTGGTTTTGATTCCCCAAGCAAAGATGGCAACACTTTAATTAAAGGCCGTGCCTGCGTAACAAAAATAACCCCCTCGTCTGCGTATTTTTTAACAGAGGTTAGTTGTGTTTTTACTTTGCCAAGCCCGAAAATAGATGGGTAATGATTTGGATCAACCTGGTCTATATCTTGTTGTGCAAGTTGAAAATCTTTTGCAACGTCGTCAATCCGTGGTGTAATTTTTCCAAGTGTTAAAATTGCCGTTTGAATGCGCTGTTCCGCAGACCCACCAACAAAGCTCCCTTGTCCCTTTAGCCCCAACACATCTGCGTATGGCTTAATTGCCGAAAGCACAACAGTTCCTGCGTCTAACGCATGCCCCCCCGCACTTAACATATGATCTGCGTCGTTATAGTACCAGGCAGCAATAGGAATAAACCTGACAAACGACATGCCATGTAAATTGTTTTGCGTTTGCGCAAGTGATACTTTTGTTTTTGCAAGTTCTTCATCTGCCAGGGTAATGTTTTGTTTTTTAATTGCATCCCAGGCAAGATGTGCCTGAACATTCGTAGACTTCGCCGACGAATACGTTCTTTGAAACGGTGCAAGAAGTACAATGGTCAAACCGACAAAAAGAACAAGCAGTATTGCAAGTACAACAAGTAGCTTTTTGGGAAATATAAATTTTTTTCCTCTCATACGAGTATTATCTGGGGCAATTTTTTGGGCAGTAATTTTTTCTGACCGTTCCGAACGCAAGGTAATTTTAGGCAGATCGTCCATACAATAAAATTAATCATACCCTAACGCAATAACCAATGTCAAGAAAAAAATAGGTTACAGCGCGCCTTTGCCATAGATCATAGCCCATGGGGTTTTAGCAATAATCCAAAGGTCGTAAAAAATAGAACGCTTTTTTACATAATCTGCATCCATTTCGATGCGCTTGTCAAAATTTATTTCAGATCTCCCAGACACCTGCCAATGTCCTGTTATGCCAGGCTGCACCGAAAGCACAACTTTTACCGAATCTTTTGTTTCCGGATATTTTTTTTGCTGATCTCGAAGTTCGTCAGGATAGTACGCTCTTGGCCCAACCAAACTCATTTCACCCCGTAAAACATTTAACAATTGGGGCACCTCGTCAAGCGAATGTTTTCGAATATATTTACCAATTCTGGTAATTCGGGGATCGTATTTAAGTTTATAACTTCCCTTTTTGTATTCATTAAAAAGTTCTTGAAACTTTGGATTTTCCCGCAACATTTCGTGGGCATTTTGAATCATGGAACGGAATTTATACATTTTAAACAATTTTCCGCTTTTTCCTACCCGCTCTGGAGTATCTGCCAAAATAGGACCTGGAGAATCCAGCGTTATAACGATTGCAACAAAAATAATAATAGGAGAAAAGATCAAAAACAGAAGTAACGAAAAAATAATATCCATTGTTCTTTTACTCACTTCATATATGCTGCTTTTTTTTATTCCTGCATGTGTGTTGGTCATATCTTAGGCTAAATGTTCGTGTGGAGATCCTGCAAGATTTTCGACTATTTTTTTTATTTTTGGTACAGATGCTTTTGGGCAGACCAAGATGACATCACTTGTCTGAATAACAAGCATGTGCTCCAAATCTATACCAACAACAAGTTGGTCTGTATAGTTAAATACCAAAGAATCTTTTGTGTCTTCTAACATTACTTTTCCTTTCGTCACATTTTCATCAACCGTTTCCGATAAGGCTTCTTTTAACGATTCCCACGCACCAACGTCACTCCACCCAAGATCTGCAGAAATTACCAGTACATTGTCCGCTTTCATCTTGACAAGTACTGCATCATCAAAACTTATTTTCTCGATTGCAGGATAGAGTTGGTTTAATATCGTATCATAATTTTCACTTCCGTAGCTTTTTACAATTTCTACGATGGTTGTATGAATAACAGGGGAAAAATGTTTGTACAAGGAGAAAAGATATCTAGGTGTTGTTACAAAATATCCTAAATTCCAGACATAATGGTCGTTCTCAAAAAAAGAAATTGCTTCTGCAAGCTTTGGCCGATAGACAACCCGCTTCATTGGATACACTGATATGCCATTTTTTTCTTGCTGCTTCTCTCCTACTTCTATCCATCCCATATTCTGATTTGCAAATCTGGGTTTTTGTCCTAAAAAAACAAAGTCTGCTTTTTTAGCACGAACCGTTTCTTCTGCCAATTTAAGAATTTGTGTAAACGCTGCAACATTTTTTACTAAATGATCGCTCCATAAAATGGCTATTGGTTCGTCGGGAAATTTTTTGGCAAGAATTCCAGCAACCAGCCCAATAGCCGGACCAACATCACGCATTTGTGGTTCAAAAATAAAGTTATGTTGTGGAATCTGGGGTAATTGTTTTTTTATTATGCTCTCGTATCGTTTTCCTGTAGCAATATATATGTCGCTTGGAGACAACAATGGCAATAATCTATCAATAGTCTCTTGCAGCGTCGATTTGTCCCCAATGATTTTTTCAAATTGCTTTGGCGTATTCTTCCTGGACAATGGCCACAGCCTTGTACCAACACCTCCGGCAAAAATTACAACTTTCATAATAAAGATTCAATCTTTGTCATAAAATTTTTTTTAAAAAAACCAAGAGAAAATTTTTTAGCGTTTGCAATACATAAAGACGCTGAAAACTTTTTTTCGTCAAACGTTTTGAGTATTTTTATCAGTCCCTCTGCTGTTTGGGGATAAAAAAAATCTCCTGTTTCATGCCCAACAATTTCAAGAGCACCTCCTGCTTTATATGCAATAACGGGCTTTCCAAAACGCTGTGCTTCTGCCATAACCAATCCAAAATCTTCGTTACCCGGAAAAATAACTGCGCGACAAGCTTTATAATACTCCACCACTTCACTGTCAGTCAAGTTTCCCAAAATTGTAACTGTCTTGCCTGCAATATTTCTTAGGTGGTTTTCTTCAGATCCCACCCCGACAATAACAAGAGGCAGACCAAGCACATTACATGCTTCAATTGCAATATCTATCCGTTTATATGGCACGAGCCTCGAAACAACAAGAAAAAAACCTGTTTTTGGTATTTGATATTTAGTATTTAGAGATTGTTTAGAATTTATAATTTGAGATTTAGAATTTGAGAGATCGACTGGTGGATAGACCACCTCTGATTCTCGATCGTAGTATTTTTTTATTCTTGCTCGAACCTCTTTCGAAATTGCAATGTATGCGTCCGGTCTCTTGGATGCAATTTTATCCCAAAACCGCAAATACGAAACAACGGGTGTAGAAGTAAATCTAAGAAGATGATTCTTAAAATAGTCATTATACCCACTCCATAAATAGCGTGTTGGGGTAAGACAGTAGCAAATATGCTTTGTGTGTGGTTTTGTAATAACTCCTTTTGCTGCCTCGCTTGTTACAGAAATCACAAGATCATATTCGTCAAAAGAAAAACTTTCAAATGCTAGGGGCATAAGCAAGGCATAATATTCATGTGCCGATGTGGCAAAGGGGAAATACTGTAAAAAAGACGTTTTAATAGTAAAATCTTTTGCCCATTCTGCGCGTTTGGAATCATACACAGATGTATACAACGGCGCTTTAGGAAATAAATCGTGGAGAGCAAGCAATACTCTTTCTGCCCCTCCCCACTTATTTACTCTGTCATACACTAATGCAACTTTCATAAACGTTAAGAGTTTCCTTTGCCATTTTTTCCCACGAAAATTGTTTTGCTTTTTCTAAACCCATTGCAATTTTTCTACTTCGATGATTCGAATCATTAGAGAAAATATCCTCCATTTTTTTGTACAAGTCTTGGGAAGATAACGGATTAAAATAAATTGCTACGTCTCCACAGATTTCTTGAAGTGCGGGGATTTTAGAAGCCAAAATAAGACAACCATTTGCCATTGCTTCAAGTGCCGGTAAGCCAAACCCCTCCATCAAAGAGGGCATCACAAGAGCAACTGCATCTTTATATAATAAAGCGAGCTCCTCCTCTGTTGCATATCCAAAAAAAATAACTCGCTCTAATAGCCCAATCTTTTTAACTTTCTCTTTTAATCTCTTGTAAAAAAAATCCTCTTTACCGACCAACACCAAACACACATCGGGATATTTTACACTAAACTTTACAAAGCTTTCAATAAGTTTTTCAAGATTTTTATGTGGATATGCATTTCCTACATACAAAAAGTAGTTTTGAGCTATAAGTTTTTGTTTTGAGCTTTTTGTTTTGAGCTTTGAGCTTAAATTTAGATCTACTCCTTCATACGTTACCACAACCTTATTTTCGTCAACTCCCAATTGGGTAACTATTTCATTTTTTGTTGCCTTAGAAACCGCAATAATTTTTACTGCTTTCCTTGCAGCCCGGGATATAACAAACTTATACCCAAAAAGCTTAGCGTAATACATTGGCAATGGTAAAGTAGATGCCTGCCCGGTTGGAAAGCTATGAAGAATAAGATCATGGATTGTCACAACAAAGGGTTTGTTGTAAAAAATAGGAACCGAAAAATAAGGAAAATGCATCAAATCAAGATTTTCCTTATTTATTATTTGAGGCAACCTCAGCTGCTCCTCGACCGAATGCCACCGAATGTCAGCAATGACA
>OBEQ010736429.1_pt1 | contig 41648 bp, 36 predicted proteins | sample 1670901 | NCBI WGS metagenome assembly OBEQ01 (sample SAMEA104232315, study PRJEB22302) | groundwater metagenome | biome: forest; feature: aquifer; material: groundwater | place: USA | collected 2011-08-07 | depth 5.4 m
AAAAGAAAGCCATCGTCTTAACTCGCTTTCCGTACGAATCCGCCTGGGGTGGGGAAGAGTCTCATACGCTGAACTTGGCGAAGTATGTTCAGTCGCACGGTTTTGAGCCAATTTTTTTTGGGAGCTGCCCAATTCTGCTTCAAAAGTTTTCTGAACTTGGTTTTACGGTTCGAAATGTTTGGGGTGGGAAGATGATCGTCACACCTCTTGAGCTTTTGAAATCCTTTTTCCTCTTCCCCTTCATGCTTTGGAATTTGCGAAGGAACTTTCGAGCGCTTCTGCGAGAATTTGATATCAAGGCTCTCTATTGTCTCTCGCTGAATGAAAAATTATTTTTGAGCCCACTAGTCATTCGCAATAAAATTCCCGTGACCTGGGTCGAGCACCAGGAGATTCGCAGCTGGCTGCTGAAAAATCCATGGAAGTTTCTCTACAGGAGCAATGCCGGGTACGTGAAGGTTGTTCCGATTGGAAAAAAGAATTTTTCAATCCTGAAGAATGTCTTGAAAATTCCCGAGGATAATCTCAGCCCCATTCTTCACGGCGTCGATGTGGGAAAAATTGAAAACGTAAAATGTAAAATGAAAAAAGGATTAATTGTTTATGCGAACCGATTGATACCGAAGAAGGGCGTGCAGGATTTTCTCGTTGCAGTCTTGCCTCTCTTGGAAAAAAATCCAGAACTTCAGGTGAAAGTCATTGGAGAAGGGGAATTGAAAAATGAAGTCGAGCGATTTTTTCCCGTTCAGAGTTTTCTCAAAAATGAGAAATGGTATGAAATGCTCTCTCAAGCAGATATTTTTGTTTCTTGCGCACGAGATGAAAATGAAACCTTCAGTCTCTCGACCGCAGAAGCGATGGCCGCCGGATGCAAAGTGGTGGTCACGACGTGCTGCGGCATTGCTGACTATCTCACCGACAAAAAAAATGCATTTCTCGTGGAGTCCAATGATCCAGAAGATTTGTCTCGAGGAATCAGCGAGGCATTGTCTTCTTCGGACGAAATTCGTGAACAGGCCATCGGGACTGCGAGAGAGAAATTTGATCAGGAAAAAATGTTGCTGGCCTATGAATCTGTTATCCTTCGATCATGAAGAAGAGGATCTTGGCCATCGATCAAGGAGAACATCTTGGCGGTGCTGAGCGATTTTTTGCTGAGCTTTTGACACGAATTGCTCTCACTCATGAAGTTCACCTGATTACCGATCGTCATGCCGAATATCAGAAGCTCTATCAAGCAAGTGACGTAAAGATTCATGAAACGTCGCTTCCGAAATTAAAGCCGCTGAATTTCAGAACGCTTCGAAGTTTCAGAGCTGCTCAAATAAATATTCAGAAACTCATTCAAGAAATTCATCCGAACCTCATTCTCTCCAATACCGTTCGGACACACCTGCTTATTTCCCAACTTGCCAAAAAATTTCACAAGAAGCTTATCTGGATGGCGCATGACAAGACTTTCCCAAGGTTTCTGCTTCCCTGGTTTGGCCGATATCCTGATCTCATCATCGCCTGTTCGAGGTATGTTGAGGAGTTTTATATTAAATATTCAAAAGCTCCATCTGAAGTGCTCTACCCTTTTGGTATTGATCACCTGCCAGAAGTTCGTGGGAAGAAGAAGGTGATTGGCATGATTGGGAATTTTATTCCCTGGAAAGGTCATGATCTTTTTCTTGAGGCTGCTTCTCGCATTCTTGCGCTTCACCCCGCTTATCAATTTGTGATCATCGGGAATGTGTATCGAGGAAATCCTGATTCGCAACGATTTTTTGAGCTGTGCCTGAATCAGATCGAGAATTCCAAACTTTCACACGTTCTTGAAATCAAAAGCAATGTTTTGGATCTGCTGAAGGAAATTGGTTCATGGGAGATTCTTGTACACTCCTCCAGAGAGCCGGAGCCTCTTGGACGCGTCATCCTTGAGGGCATGGCAGCCGGCTGTACCGTGATCGCCAGCAATCTCGGAGGGCCAAAGGAAATCGTGGAGGATGGTAAGACCGGATTTTTGGTGAATCCTGATGTTGAAGAAATTACTAAAACGGTTCGTCAATGCTTGGAAAATCCAGAGCAAACGGCACGAATCATTAAAAATGCTCAGCATTTCATCGAAAAGAATTTTTTGTGGAAAAATATTTTGAATAAATTTTATTCTGATTTTTTGGCATAGGGCAATCACTCTTGAACTTTTCAAGGATTGCTTCTATCATGGATGCAATTTCTATCTTTCTCAATTATTATGAAGTTTTGTAAACGTGTTGTTGTGCTCGCTATCATTTCGACCATTTTCTTTCAAGGCACAGGAGTTGTGTTTGCCACAGGGGTTAATCCCTACAAAAAAATAACGAGAGGACTACGAGTTGGTAACCTTGCGTCTCGAATGGAGGATTTTGAGACACTTTGCGTATCTCAGTATGCTACCTGCCCGTGGAATGTTTCGGAAATGATAGATTCCCTTTCAGATGCCATGGGCAATGTGAAGGATCTTGAGGATAACCTGAGTGATACACCTAACGATATATCGTTGCAAATGGAGCTGAAGGATGCGAAAAAAACTCTTCTCACGCTTGCAAAAACACAGCTTTCACAATTTAAAAACTTTTTGAACGCGGCTGTAAAAGGATTGACGAACACGCCAAGTCCGCAACCAGTTGTTTCATCAGTTGCAGTAAATCCTGTTGTCCAACCTCAACCTCAGCCGCAACAACAACCCCAACCCCAATCCCAACCCCAATCCCAACAGAATCAATCACAACAGCCTCAAGTGGCACAGTCAGTTCTCTCAGTAACACAGAATAGTGTATTTGCTGGTGGCGCTATTATTGCTGGGAGCACGGGAGCAAAACTTGGATCATTTGTTGTGAATGTACCTTCTGCTGAGGGTGTGATGGTGACAGGAGTATCTCTTTATTTGAATCAATCAGGAATATCTCCGGGTTCTTTAACTTCCATCAATAATCTTAAATTAACGCGTACTGGCACCTCGGGTGAAGTCCAGCTGGGGCCAACGATTGCTACCGTCAATAATTCCACCATAGCTACCCTTGTTGACTCGACGCCATTATCTTTTACGATTACTCCTGGAATTACCGTTCAGGCAGGTCAGTCGCTTACCCTGAATATCTTTGGGGATGTATCTCTTGCAATGAACTCACCAGCTGTTACCATTCTCCTATCGGCCAAAGGCGTGAGTGCAGTAGGAAGCCAATCTCAAAGCTCTCTTGCTGGTCCTTCGACGTTACTTTCTCTGCAAAAAATAACTCTTGCCTCAGCCGGTACGCTCACGGCAAGCATGAATCCTGTGTACGCCAATCAAAATGTCACGAAGGGGGTTATGGTAAAGGTGGCTTCGTTTGTCCTTTCAGCAGGAAGTACGGAGGGAATTTTTGTGACCACGATTGGTCTCACACTTGATCAAAGTGGTATCGCTACTGGAAATGTCACGCAGGTTACGAACCTCAAGCTCATGCGTGATATCGTTCAATTGGGAACGGTGCAACCAGTCGTCCTTGATGGAAGCACCTCAACATGGTCCTTGAATACGCGTGTTGAGGCAGGTAAGTCGGTGATCATGGATGTGTATGGAGACTTAGACGCGGCGATTCCAGCGGGCACGACATTTTCAACACTCCTGAAAGTAAGTGCCGTGAATGGAGCAGGCATCAATTCTGGCATGATCATCAATGCCCCTTCAGCAGCCACTCCTCTTCAAACTGTTACGGTTAAGTAAAAAGAGAGAAAGTTATAAGATGGTGGGTGATCGGGGACTTGAACCTCGGACCTCGACATTATCAGTGTCGCGCTCTAACCACCTGAGCTAATCACCCGAACAATCTGAGCTTGTCGCCCAGAGCAGAGAGATTATAAGGCTTGATCCGACGAAATCAAGTTATCCTTCAAGGTCATAGCTCACGCCAAATTTTGGGAGAATGACCTCTGCTTTCGTGATGCCATGGAGGCGATTGGCAAAGCTTTGTCGAGAAGTTTCTTCTCCGTGGACCAGGAAGATTTTCTGAAGTCCCTTCATGCGTTTCACGTAGTCGTCGAGATCTGCTTGGTCGGCATGTGCGCTGAAGGCCTTGAAGGGAACAATGTCGCTGTTCACGCGGTAGTCCTCGTTGAAAATCGAAATAACTTTTCTTCCCTCCAGAAGTTTTTTTCCCAGGGTTTGAACCGCTTGATACCCCACGATCAGGAAGGAGTTCCTCGGGTCTTCAATATTATTCTTCAGGTGGTGGCGAATGCGTCCGCTCTCCATCATGCCGGAGCCGGCGATGATGATACAAGGCATGCTGATCTGGTTGAGGCGTTTGCTTTCGTCCACGCTATCCGTGAAGTGAAGATTGTCGAAGGAGAAGAGATCGTGATTTTTTTTGAATTCAGCGCGCGTCCCTTCATCGTAGTATTCCGGGTGTTCTTTGAAGATCTTCGTGATTTTGCTCGCCAGGGGGCTATCCACGTAGATGGCCAGATTTGGGATTTTTTTCTGACGCATGAGCTTTTCCAGATCCAGGATCATTTCTTGTGTTCGTTCCAGAGCAAAGGCGGGGATGAAAATTTTCCCACCGCGCTTGACCGTCTTATTCACGACGGCAGAGAGATCATCATCGACTTCTTCCACACGTTCGTGAGAGCGATCGCCATAGGTGCTCTCGATGATCAGGATATCTGCCTCGGCGATGAGAGTGGGATCTTTCAAGATCGGCATGTTGGCTCGTCCGAGGTCACCGGTGAAGACGATTTTTTTCCTCCCTTGCTTGGTTTTCACGGTGAGCACCGTGATCGCAGAGCCAAAGACATGGCCAGCGTCAAAAAATTCTGCCGTCACATCTTTCGCCACTTCAAAACTTTTTTCATAGGGTTGACCGACCATAGCGCTCAAAGCCGCGGGAATATCTCGTGACGTGTAGAGGGGAATCTTATCCTGGAAAGGATTTGGAATATGATGTTGGAACATGAAGCGCTCATCCTCTTCTTGGATTTTGGCGCAATCCATCAGCATTGGGCTGGCGAGTTCCACGGTCCCTTCCGTCGCATAGACGGGCCCTTTGAAGCCGTCCTTGATGAATTTTGGAATGAGGCCCGTATGGTCGATATGCGCATGAGAAAGAATCACCGCTTGCACCGAGCTCGGATCAAACCCGAAGTGGCAATTTTTGTGCGTGGCTTCTTCTCGCTTGCCCTGAAACATGCCACAGTCCAGAAGAATTCGGGAGCCTTGCTCGGTTTCCAGCAGATGCTTTGAGCCGGTCACTTCTCCTGCAGCTCCGAAGGACGTCAACGTAAAGGCCATGAGTCGGGTTAAAAATACTTCACATTTCTTGCAAGTATACCATACTCCTGCTTCAATTGGAATAAACTAATCCTTATTTTTTTTCCATGATCACCGATGATGTCTTTGCCGACGATCTTGCCACAAGCCCTTTGCCTGCGGCTCCAACCACTTCTTTTTCTGATCGGAAGTTCAGCGATGAGCTTTTGGCGAAGAAGATCAAGGGACGTCAGCGAACGTTTTTTGTCGACCTGAAGCAGAGCTCCAATGGGAAGTTCGTGAAAATTTCGGAATTATCCCGTGGTGGACAACGCTCCACGATCATGTTTGACGCTGAGGACCTGGATCAATTCCTCGAGGTATTTCAGGAGATTAAAGCAATGATCTGAGATTGCTTCGTCGCCTACGGCTCCTCGCAATGACAGAGTTATTTCCGCTTCCATAGCCAGTGGATTCTTTCGAGTTTCGTGTTCTGGAACAGCAGGATAAAGGTTTTGGTCACCGAAATTGCTGTAAACATCGAGACGACAATGCCGGCCGCGAGATTCATGGCAAAACCTTGGATGATGCTGGTGCCAAAGGCATAGAGAATCGCGCAGGTGATCAGCGAGGAGACATTGGAATCCAGAATCGAGCTCCAGGCTCGATCAAAGCCATCATTCACGGTTTGGACAAAGGATTTACCAAGGGCGAATTCTTCTTTCATGCGTTCAAAGATCAGGATATTGGCGTCGACCGCCATGCCGATCGAAAGGATCACGCCGGCAACACCGGCCAGTGTCAGCACAATGGGGGAAATGAGCACATTGTAAACAAAGGCAGCGCCAAGAATGCTCAGCATCAAGAAGACGATTTTTCCCAAGCCGTCCATCTTGCTTCGGATCAGCTGCACGACGAACGCGATCCAAAGTACGAGGGCAATCGCGATGGCGAGTGCTCCATGCACTTCAGATTGGATCAGGAAAACAAGGAAAAGTCCGTAGACCCCAAGCGCGACGCTGGCGAGAAGGCCGAGGAATCGATAGTACAGCAGCATGAAGAGGCACACGAGCGCGAGACCGACGAATCCGGCATTCAGGCTTTTGGCCAAGGCTTCCGAGCCAAGAGAGGCGCCAACGGTGAGTTCATTGGGTTTCTTCAGAGGTGCTGGGATCGATCCAGCATTCAGGCTTGTCGCGAGGTCATTCGCTTCTTTCAGAGCAAGCTCGGGGTTGCTTTCTCCAAGGGTAATCTGCGCGGTACCGCCGGTGATCTTGTCCTGGACAATAGGCGCAGAAATAAATTCACCACCCACGAAAATTCCAAGAGGCTTTTTGATATTTTGCTCGGTGAGTTTGGCAAAAATATCCCCGCCTTCTTTCGTGAAGGAAATCGAAACAAAGGGTCGAAGCGTATTGGGATCCGTCTCGACATTCGCACGCTTGAAATAGCGATAGTCAAGCTCTGTCTTTTGCCAAGGGTCGCTGGCGGCGTTGAACCAGAGGCGCTCGACGGTATAGACCTCTTCTTCCCGAAGGCGCTTCAGGATGTCATTGGCCTTTTTTTCTCCTTCATCAGAGGAAATATTGATCACCCCGACCTGATAGAGAACCTCAGAAGGTTCTTTTTTGTCGAGCAGCTTAATAATGAGATAGCCAAATTGCGATTTCACGAGCTCTTGGGTCATTTCACCCTTTTTGAGCTTCAGGGCGGCGTCGCGAAATTCCGGCACATAGTTCTTCGGGTCGGCAAATCCGAGATCACCGCCTTTATCCTTCGAACTATCATCCGAATTCTTCCGGGCGAGATCTTCGAATTGTTCCAGATGAGCTTTGAGCTGAGTTAAAATATCCTCAGCTTTTTTTTGAATGTCTTCTTTTTCGCTGTCTTTGGCACTATCTTTGATACGAAACAAAATATGCTCAGCCCGAATCTCAGGAGCACTACCAGCTTCTCGTTTATCGATCATTTTGGCGATGACCCATCCTCCACCTGTCTTGATCAGGTCGCTGATTTCACTTTTTTGCATTTTTTTCACGGACTCGACGATTTCTTTTGGGCTGATATTTTCCTCTTTCACATACTCCTTGGAAAGAAACTGTTTGCGCTCCTTGGCGACGGTTTCAAAATCCGCAGCATTCACGGGAGCTTTCCGAAGTTCTTTGGCTTTCGCCGTAACTCGAACGATATTATAGCCTTCGGGCTGGACCGCCTGATTTTGAATGATCGTATAGGTCATTTCCTTGGCCTTGACGGGAGTCTTAAAAAACGTATTGAGCGGAAGAGTTTTTATGACTACTTGAATTTCTTTTGGGAGCTCGGCAAGTGTAGCCTTTTCATCCTTTTTTACTTCCACACGACCTGGTGCGATCACATCCTTTGCAAAGGCACTAAAATCAGTAACTGTTTTTTCTTTCTGCAATTTCTTCAGGAACTCATTAGCCTGATTTTGAAGGGCCGTTTCTTCTTCTTTCGTGGGCTTATCTTTTTGAGTTCTGAAATCCAGCTGAACGACATTCCCAACCCTTTTCTTCGCTTCTTCGAGATCTTTTACTCCGGGAAGCTCCACGACGATATGCTGTTCTGAGCCTGCCGAAGAGAGATAAATATTTGGCTCAGAGACGCCAAGACTATTGACCCTTTTGTCAATGACGGCCTGTACTCCGGCAAGGAGCGAAGGGATATTCACATCGTTGGTCGTGTCGGCATCGCTGTTGCGCTTGTTCGCATCCGAAAGATCAATCTCATAGTCGAGCTGGGTGCCGCCCTGAAGATCGAGTCCGTAGTTGATGTGCGAATCCTGAAACCAGTTCCAGAGCGGAGTGATGAGGAAAATGTCTTTTTGAATCTTGGGAAATTTCCATCGATTGTCCGTGATCAAGAGGACGAGAACAAAGAGGAGAATGAAAGCGGTGTTTCGAAAAGGATGGCGCATGACAAAAAAGAAAAAATGCAGAGGAAACGGTAAAGCAAAAAGAATCCTCAGTAAAGGGAAATGGTGGTTCCCGCACGGATCATCTTTTGGTTCAGATCAATGCCGGAAAGACGACAGTTTTCGTCGATGATGCAATTGCGTAGCTGGCAGTCGATAATTTCGCTACCGGGTAGCAGCATCACATTGGAGAGCAAACTTTTTTTCACCGTGCAACCTTCAGCAATGTCCACGGCGTCTTGCAGGGTGCTTTCCACCACCAGGCTTCGGTCTGAGACATGCTGTTTTCCCTGCATTATCCATTCATGGGCCTTCAAATAGCTTTCGAAGGAGCCAATGTCAAACCATGGCTCTTCAAACGTGAAGACGTCCACAGGTTCTTTTTCCTGAAGAAGAAACTCAAAGAATTTTCCAAGATGGTCGGAAGAATGTTTCGAAAAAGTTTTGAGAAGGGAAAGGTGGGCAGGGGAGAAAATGTAGCAGCCGGTCGAGACGAGACTGGAGTTTGGCCGCTGCGGTTTTTCTTCAAATGTTTGAAGTTTTTTGTCCTGGGCCGTAACCACGCCAAAGGATTTGGCTTTCTCCAGAGACTTGGTGTCATAGGCGGCCAAGATCGTTCCTCCCGTGAAGGCATGGATGAGCTGTTCGAGATGGCACGAAAAAAGATTGTCTCCGGCCAGGACCATGAGCGGGTGCTGCTTTCCAGTGGTTTCCAGCACCATGCTAATGGCGGCCAGGGCTCCCACTTTGGTCTTTTCATCCTCGCTTTCTTCGATCATCACCTCGATGCTGCGCTGCGGAAAGGTTTTTTTCACAACATCAAAATCATGCCGAAAGGCCTTGTTGGTGGCGATGATGAGTGGAATTTCAGGCGGGATTTTTTCGATCGTGTGAACAATCAGGGGTTTTCCGGCGAGCGGAAGGAGTGGTTTTGCTCTCTTTTCCGTGAGCGGCCAAAGTCGAGTGGCAAAACCGCCGGCCAGAATGAGGATTTTGAGGTCGGGAATCATTGAAAAATGGCTCAAAACGTGGTATCATCATACGAATAAAAAACAAAAATGAATAGTGTTATCGAATGGATCGCTCCTCCTTCGCCCCAAACCACCAAAACCCTTGGCTGGTACATCTTCATGAGCCTGATTGTGCTCTTTTTCGTTGTTTACGGCCTCCTTTCGCAGGATTCCTATTCCTGGGTTATTTCCGTCACCTTTCTCCTGATGGCCGGAGTCTACTATTTCTTTGAAAGCAAGCCCAAAGGCTATCTGCGCCTCAGTATTTCGGAGCTTGGCATTTTTTACGCCAGCCAGTTTTATGCCTTCAATCAGATCAAATCCTTTTGGATTATCAACGAACCCGACCATCGGGCCTTGCATTTCACGACCTACAAAGGTGCCCTTGCCGAGCTCTCGATCCTGATCCCCATCGAGGTCGATATCGCCAAGGTTCGAGAATACCTCAAATTCCAAATTCCGGAGGAAGAGGGGAGAAGGGAGTCTTTTTCGGATCAGCTTATTCGCAATTTAGGATTGTAATATGGGAACAGCAGCCAAAACACCGGAGACAGGAACAAGCTCTGTCGGAGCGGAGAAGATTGAAAGAGCTCCCGAGAAGCTTTCCCTCGAAGAGCTTCTGTCTCAATATCGAAATATTTTTGAGCGTTCCTACCAAGCCATTCGTTCTCAGGCGAATGCCCGAGAACAGCTCGAGAGCCTCGAAAAGGATATTCAGCAGAAGAAGAAAATTGACAAGAAAAAGCAGCAGATTGATTTTGAACACATCAAAAGAGAAGAAGAGAAGAGAGATGCGGAAATAAAAATTGTGGCACTTCTCAAGGCGGATACTGAGCTGGGGCCTCTGCGAAAAGAAATACTTCGAAAAGTTTACCATCCCCAGAACGAAAAGGGTCAGGAGAGGGGGTTTGAGAGGATTTTTACCATGCTTTCTCGTCATGAAATCTCCGACATTATCCTCATTGCTGATCTGATGAATGAGGAATTTCTTGGAGAGCAAGACAAGATGATCCATGAATGGACAGGCGATGTATTCAAGAAAGAGCTTGAAGCTTCGAGAGATCGAATTGGAAAGCATCAGCCATCACAGGATGGAGTCCCCAGTAAGCAGGAGACTATGCTGAACATTTACTTCTCTCGAGAAATGGCAAAAGGAGACAGTCAGTTTCGTCTCCTCCATGGTGGCGATGCGAAAAATCTTGATGACTTTGTCAAAAATACAAAAGACAGTTTTGGAAGCTTTCTGGATGACCAAAAGCTTGAGAGGAATTTATTTCTGCCCGAGAGCATTCCGGGCTGGTATGAGAATCTTTGTTCGCTTGCCGGGATTCAAGAAAAACTGAAAAGTTTTGAGCTGCCAAATATGTGGTCTCTCGATGTTCTTGATAATCCACGTCTTGAAAAACTGGTCGGCAATGATGGCTGGAGAAGTTATCGGCCAGCGTCTTGGTTTTTTGATACCCCGTACAAAGCGGTTGTCCACGATCTCGAAGCCCACAGCGACCCCCTGCGATATCATCCCCTGGCAAATTTTGGTTATAATTCCATCCATTTTGAAAGCCGAAATTTTAAAGTTGCTGGATGGTTGGCAGATCATTCTGAATTTATTGGGAAATATTTCTCGACCTGGGCTCCCACCCCAGGTAATATTTTCAATAATGTCGTCGGAGATGTCTCTCATGGCGTAATGTCAGGAGTTGTGGATTCCTACTTAGCTGTCGCGACAGGCCTGAACATTCTTCCGTATGGCGTCACCTTCTTTCGTCACTGGTGGGATGCCATGTGGAAACTGATCGGCAATCGTGACTACAAAGGCGCCTGGGATGAAATTTTCGGGAAAGGCGGACATCACGGTGGGACCCTTCGCTCAGATACCTTGATTTATCTGACGAACGGCAATGCCATTACGGCCGGGCTTGCGCTCTTTCTCATGAAGGTAAAAGGCAATATGAGTCCTGATGAGATATGGAATGCGAGCAAAGACAAGGTCAGCGAGTGGACCAAGAATTTCAAAGAATATTGGTCGGGAGATTCACCGGAGAAAACAAGTAAAGCCATCAAGGACGTTCAGGACAAGGCTGGAGATCTCTGGGGCAAGGGAGAAGAAGGGCTCGTGCAATTTTTCCTCGATGGCAAGGAAGACATGGAAGACGTCATGGAATGGAAGGATGAGAAGTGGAAGCCTTTTGAAGTTTGGGGAACCTACGAGGCTGGAAAAAAAGATAAGGATGGAAAAGCTCTTCCTCAAAGTTTGGAGAAAGATAAAAAAGAAAAAATTAAGGAAACGATAAAAAATATTCGTCAATACGTGGCTTGTCTCAAAGAACTCGAGGACGAAGCGAAAAGCTTCCTGAAAGAAAAAGAAGTTTCAAGCATTCTTCGTTCCTCTGAAACCAACCCTTCGCTTGGAAAATTCGAGACCTTCGTGCGCCAATACCAAGAAGAGCGAAAGAAAAAACTGGCAGAAAAACCGGATGAAACATCATTTCATGATATTCCTTTTAGCGCCTTGGTGGAGATGGGCTTGATGGAAAAAGAGAAAATAGATGAGAAAAAGAAAATACTTCCCATGAGGGATCGAACGAAACTTGGAGAATCGATTATGAAGCTCAAGCCTTTGAAAGTCGAGAAAAGAATGTTCTAATTATTCTCTTTTTTATGCCTCAATCATCAGAACAAACCACTGCCGTGAAAAGCGCAACCCAAACAGCGCAGGTGGCGCAAGCAACGCTGAAGGCATTCCAAGTGGCCGAAAAGGCCAAGGATCAGCAGCAGGCTACGCTCAATGAGAACCAGGCCTATCAAATGGCGATGGCAAAATTCATGGCTGCTTCGGGACAGATGGATTTTGATAATCTTGGTGTTTTTCAGCAGCAGCTTTTCGAGGCGGCGAAGAAGCAGCATGAGGCTCAGGAAGAGCAGGCCAAGAAAACTCAAGCCATGCAGCAAGCCAGGACAGAGGTGGAGCACAAGAAAAAGAACCAGGAGAAGAGCAAGAGTCTTCTGAACGACAGCATCCTCGGGAGTGTTTCGAGCGGATTTACTCTTGGCACGTCTCTTCTGTATCAAGCCATCAAACAATCTTTTTTTTCATGAAATTCTTTTCTCATCAGAAGATCGGGAAGAGGATGTGGAAGCGCAAGCTGATGGCTTGGGGCATGGCCTGTGCTGTGGTGATCGGAATTTTTGCAACGATACATGCCGGGCAAAAGAATTTTTTTGCTTATGAACAGTCTGGGTTTGGAGTTCAGATAGCAGAAGCAAGACCATGCCCTCCTCCTGGCCCTGGCGAGACATGTGACCCTCCTGCCACCCCATCAGTACCAGGCGCAGTGCCGGCGGTAACATTATCATCAGATCAGATACAAGTTCTTACCGCCGCTGATGCGAAAGCGAAGCAGGGTGCAGCAAATCAAGGCAATGGCATATTCGCGGGTGTGACGGGAGAAATCGGAGGCGTCATTTCGCTCATTGCAACGCTCTTCTTCAAGCTGATGGCCGGTATTCTGTGGTTTGTGCTCTTCTGGATGGGGGATCTCATGGACAATACCTTCATTCTCGAGGGCGATATCGGCGAGAAACTGCACTCGGTGTGGGTGATCGTGCGCAATTTCGTGAATATTTTCTTCGCCATTGCCCTTGTGGTCGTCGCTTTCCTGGCTGTCATTGGCTATGGTGACGAATCCGGCAACTACGGACTCAAGAAATTCATCCCGAAGATGGCCATGGCCTTGATCGCGGTGAATTTCACCTTCCTGGCGTGTCGCCTCGTGCTCGATGTGAACAATGTTCTCACCACGGCGATTTTCTCGATCCCTCAGCGAGTGACGAATTTGAGTGATATCACCCCCTCAGCAGCAGGATCCACCAAGACCTTCAAAAGATTCGAATGTCTGAGCCAGAAGGCCAGTCTTACGCAATTTACGGAGCGAGCGAAGAAGCTGGATACCTTGTATCCGGAGGTCATCAACCAGTTGGGAGGCGTGTGCTATGCGTATGACCCGGAATATACAGAAAATGGTTCTGCGAAGCTTCTTCCATTTTCTTCAGATCCCAACAAATTGACAAAGGATAAGTATGGCCAAGCCATTATTCTGATGGGCTCAAGCCAGTTTAGCAAAAAGGATTTTGTTTGGGCCATGGCCACGCAATTTCAAGGCCTCCACAATCTCAATCGCGCTTCGCAGCTGCTCACCCCAGATTTTACGAATCTGACCGTGAGTGCGATCTTCTCCATCATCTTTGCCGTCATCTACGGCGCAGCCTACATTGCCATGTTCATCGTTCTGGTCGGCAGAATGGTCGTGCTGTGGGTCACCATCATGCTCTCACCCCTCGCCGCCATCAGTATTGCGATTCCGGACCTGTTGCCGGAAGAGCTCAACATCCAAAAGAAATTTCTTTCCCATGCTTTTGTTCCGCTGAAGATGGCGATCCCGCTTTCCTTTGGCTACATTCTTGTTTCTCAGATGAGCCTCGTCATCAATACCAATTCCGCTATTTTGTCGCAGGGGAGCCTGGATCTTACCGGAGGCGGAGAATTCGCTCGAGATGTCTCCATTTCCACGCTGATGTACGGTGTAGCAAGTGTCGCCATCATCTGGATGGGAGTCTTCATGGCGAGCAAGGACGTCGTTGGCTCGGGCTTCGTGGAGACGATCAAGAGCAAGGTGGAGAGTGCCGGAAGCACGGTGGCCAAGTGGCCGACGTATTTGCCGATGTTCCCGTTTGGCAATTCTCACTTCTCGCTCCAGAGTGCAAAATTAGCTTTTGATACCGCTTCTGCTGCGCTTTATGAGAAACAGAAAACAGCAGCACTCAAAACTTCCGACGACATGCTGGCTCAGTTTGGCATTGTGATTTCGGATCTTCAGAAAACGTCCCGAGAAGCTTCCGGAGCGCTGGGGAACCTCAAGGCCGTGCCTCTTGATGAGACACGAATGACGACCTTGATGAGGACTATTGGGACGGATCCGACCAAAACAAAAGAACTCACGGATCAGGTGATCGCTCATTGGGCTGAGCTGACACCTCAAAACAAACAGTACTTTGCGAAAGTTTTGGCTGGAAAACAGGGCAGCGGTGATGTGAAGGAAATCCAGGAAGTGAAAAATGACAAAACCAAGTTTGCTGAAGCGATGGAACGTATGCAGAAGCCTGGAAATGTGACGGCAACGGCTCCAGCAGTTTCATACGCTGAAGAGGCCGGATCATTTGCAGGAAAAAAATTAACAATTACCAATGTCGAAAAAATTAATAAGGACATGAGAGACAAGATTGGAATTAAAACAGAGAAAGGAAAAGGGGAGGTTTCTCTGGATGATCAAGGGATAGAACAGGTTATATCTTGGTTCAAGGGTTTGAACCTTGGTGGTCAGAAAGAAGTTCTTACTCCACTTGTTGATCTCGTCAAGACTGTTCCATCATTCCTCGAGAAGTCAAAAACAGATTTCGACTTGAAAGCCAAAATTCAAAACTTATTTGACAAGAAGGTGGCACCAGATACCGATACGAACACCAGTTTGTTCAGCCAATACAAGGATCTCTTTTCCGTGAAGGATGATGAAGCGAAGAAAGAACTCGAAGCGGTTGGTATTGGGAAGACAAAATAAAAAAAAGCCCCCGCGTGAAGCGGGGGTTTTCAGATGGGCAGACCGGGAGACGACTCCTATTTGAGAATTTGAAACGGGAGCCGAGGCCGTCCATCGGTGTTACAAAGTGACCAGCTCTTTGTTTTTGTTTTGGTATGCGTTTTGCTCAGGTAGTTTGGGTCTTACCCGGACCGTTACTCATCCTGTTGGGTCCGCGCCGAAGCTTGGATGGCCAAAGGAGAGCCATTGGGGTGGTTTGGGCCTGCCATGGTCATCTTCACGCCGGTGAAGGATGGCAGACCTCTCGCAAAAGCAAGAATCAGCTGAATGCCCTGGATTCAGTTCATTCTTGCTTTCTCGATATTTCAAGGAACTTTTGAGAAGGGACTTTTGCCCCCCCCCGAGGGGGAGGGCAAGGAGGGTGAACGAAGCGAATCCTCCTTGCCCTAGTTTTTGTTTTTGTTTCTTTCCGCCTGAGGCGGATATCTGAAATCTTGAATACCAAGATTTCGTAAAATGATACCCCTCGAAATGGCTAAGGTCAAAGAAGAACTATAGACAAATTTATTAATTATGCTGCAACAGCTTCCATGGATTCCATGAGTTCCGCGACTTCCGTTTGAATCTCCTTCATGCCTTCCTCGAGCTCTTTCGTGAAGTGAGGGATGAGTGAGACAGAAGCGACGCAATCCTCACCGTCCATCCTCATGAGGCGCACGCCCTGGGTGGCGCGACCTTGGCTTGGCACTTCCTCCAGACTCATGCGGATCGTTTGGCCGAGCTTGCTGATAATGATAAGGTCCGCTTGCTCCTGGGCCTTGATCACCTTGCCGGACACGAGCTTCCCGGTTTTTTCTGTGATGTTGGCGGTCTTGACCCCACTGCCGCCTCGGCTCTGGAGACGGTATTCACTGACCGGCGTGGCCTTGCCGATACCGTTTTCCATGATGACAAAGAGCTTGTCCTTGGCTTCATTTTCGACAATGCTCATGTCCACGACTTCATCTTTTTCTTTCAGGCGAATCCCGCGTACGCCCTGCGAAGCTCGTCCCATGGGCCGAACTTCTGTCTGCTGGAAGCGAATGCCCGAGCCAGCCTTCGTCACGAGCATCACCTGATCGGAAAATTTCACTTTTCGAACCCAGTGGAGCTCATCGCCGGCCACGAGACGGATGGCGATCATACCGCTCTTGCGCACATTTTGGAATTCCTGAAGCGCAGTCTTCTTCACCGTGCCATGCAGGGTGGCCATGGTGAGGTATTCATCAGCCTTGATTTCCTGCTCGAGGGGCATCATGGTCATGATTTTCTCATTGGGCTGAAGATTGAGAAGGTTCACGATGGCGGTGCCCTTGGCAATCTTGCTGGATTTGGGCACCTCATGGACGGGCAGTGTAAAGACGCGACCGAAGTTGGTGAAGTACATAATCGTGTCATGGTTTCGGGCAAAGAGAAGCTCGCTGACCTCATCTTCTTCTCGAGTTTTTTGACCCACCACGCCCTTGCCGCCTCGTCGTTGCGCGCGGAAGCTTGCCGGCTCGATACGCTTGATGTAGTTCTGCTTCGTGATGGCAAGAATCATGGGCTGATTGGGCACCGTATCAAGTGAGCTGAATTTCCCGACGGCTTGAGGGATGACTTCTGTCCTTCGATCGTCCCCGAAGCGTTCCTTCATGTCCGCGAGCTCATCGATAATGATGCGGAGGATGAGTTTGTCACTGCCGAGGATTTCCTTGAGTTCGGCAATGAGCTTTTTCTTGGCCTTGAGCTCATCTTCGATGCTCTTTCGTTCGAGGCCGGCGAGCGTCTGGAGTCGCATGTCGAGGATTGCATTGGCCTGGATCTCGCTGAAACTCCATTTCTTCATAAGATTGACCTTGGCATCTTCCCGATCTGCAGAGGCTTTGATGACCTTGATGATGGCATCGATGTGGTCGAGTGCCTTCTTTAAGCCCTCCAGGATGTGAGCGCGCGCTTGCGCAACCTTGAGCTCGTACTTCGTCCTCCGGATCACGACCTCTTTGCGATGGCTGATGAAATATTGCATGCAGGACTTCAGATTCAGCAGCTGCGGCTGAATGCCATCGACAAGCGCGATCATATTCATATTGAAGGTCGTTTGGAGCGCCGTGAATTTGAAGAGCTGGTTCAGGACTTTCTTCGGGAAGGCGTCTTTTTTGAGCTCGACCACAATGCGTACCTTTTCTTTGCGACCCGATTCATCGCGAAGATCACTGATTCCTTCGATTTTTTTGTCACGTACGAGATCAGCAATTTTGCTGATGAGGTTGCTCTTATTCACCTGGTAGGGGATCTCGCTCACGATGATGCGGAGTCGACCATGGTGCATTTCTTCAATATTAGCCTTGGCTCGCAGCACAATGCCTCCACGTCCCGTGGCATACATCGTTTTGATCGCTTCGCGATCGTAGATAATGCCCCCCGTGGGAAAATCCGGACCCTTGATGAATTTCATCAGTTGTTCGAGGGTGGCCTCCGGATGCTCGATCAGATGAACAATGCCCTCGATGAGCTCGCTGAGATTGTGCGGAGGAATATTCGTCGCCATCCCGACGGCAATGCCGACCGTTCCATTCAAAAGAAGCTGCGGCACTTTGGCCGGAAGCACGGTGGGCTCAAGATGATTGCCATCGTAGTTGGGGCGAAAATCAACGGTTTCTTTGTGAATGTCATCGATGCTGGCGTCTGCGATTTTTGTGAGGCGAGCTTCCGTATACCTCATGGCGGCAGGGCTATCACCATCAATGGAGCCAAAGTTTCCCTGCCCATCGACCATCGGATAGCGAAGCGAAAAATCCTGCGCCATGCGCGTGAGGGTTTCGTAGACGGCGGAGTCGCCATGGGGATGATATTTTCCGATCACCTCACCCACGACCGTTGCCGACTTCTTGTATTTCGCACCGGAGTGGAGCCCCGTATCGTGCATCGCGTAGAGCACGCGCCGGTGCACGGGTTTCAGACCATCGCGCACGTCCGGAAGCGCCCTCATCACAATGACACTCATCGCGTAGGTGAGGTAACTCTCCTGCATCTCCCTCGTGATCTCTCGTGGAGAGATCCCACTTCGGAAGCTCATAATGGTTTCCTCAGTCTCCACGATTTCCGCTTTCAGCTGGGGTTCTTTTTCGATCTTTTTCTTATTTTTCTTATCTTCTTCTTTTCTTTCTTTCGCCATAGTGAACAACGTTGAGAATAGAGCAGGGAAAGTTTAGCACATCAAGATTTCTGAGAGAAGAGGTGGTATTGTTTTTGCATGAAAAAGCTTTTTCCTCTGATCCTCATCGCTCTTCTTTTTCTTGTCTTGGAGTTTCCCGTTTCCAAGGAGGCTTCTTTGAAAGCGCAGCAGAGAGACGCTTCATCACTGTCTTTTTGGCATATCGCGGATCCCGAGGAAGTTTTTCAACCCCTTTTTAACGCTTGGAAAAAAGACCATCCCGCAAACACGATCAGCTATCAGCAGTTCGCGGATGAAGAGGAGCTGCGAGGACTTCTCCTGGAACAATTGAAAAAAGGAAAAGGTCCGGATGTTTTCACCTTTCCGCTTCGCGATTTCCAAGATTTTTTACCGTACCTGCTTCCGACCAGCCTGAAGGGTGATGAAAAGCTTTGGACTTTTGCAAGGGATCGCCTTGTTCAAAAAAAATCGCTCTACGGCCTACCCCTTTCCGCCGAAGCGCTTATGGCCATCTATCACGATCGCTATTACCCCCAAGGCTTGAAGGTCGGCTGGAATGATTTTGCCCAGCAAACGCGTGCCGTGAGTATTCCCGGCATTGCCATGGGTGTGCTGAGCAACGTGAAGAGCGGTTGGGACATGCTCGAAACACTCTTTGTCCAAAAGGGCGTGGTGCTTTCTGGAAAGCCAAAAAATGCCTGGTTCGATATTCTCGAATTTTTCACGAGATTCTCCGACGAAAAGGATCCGAACTTCAACTGGAATGAGCGCCTGAGCAAGCATTTCGCCGAGATGGAGCTCCAAAGCTTCGTCCAGGGTCAGGTCGCTGCGGTCTTTGGGTATCCGGAGGACTATTGGCGTGTGCTGGAAAAGATTCAGACCGAGGACGTTCGAATTCCAAAAGAGGTCGTCAGCCTGGGTTTCCTCCCGCAATTTGATTCCAAGAATCCTCGGTATCTTGGCCAGAGCATGGTCCTGGGCGTTTCTCTTTCCAGCCGGTCTCCGAAAGTGGCCTGGGAATTTGTTCGTTTCCTCACGAATGAGGACAATGCGAAGACGTATGAGAGCCTTACCGGGAAGATTTCCGGAAGACCGATCCCTTGGACCAAGGGAGATTCTGAACTCGCGCGGATTCAAAAAACTGAATTGGCTTCGGCCTCGTCGTTTATCCTCTCGGAAAAAGCAAAAAAACGTGTAGAATCCATTCTCGATAAAGTTGCAAAAGAGAAGAACAAAGAGGAGCTTCGGGAAATTTTGAATGAAGCTCTCTAAACCCTCATCTTTATGAACCTCGGCATCGTCGGCCTTCCCAATGTCGGCAAATCAACACTCTTCAACGCTCTCACCAAATCCAAAGGCGCCATGGTGGCGAATTATCCCTTTTGCACGATCGAACCCAATGTCGGCGTCGTGGAGGTTCCGGATGAGCGACTGAAAAAACTTGCCGAGAGTGCCAAGCCTGAAAAAATCATTCCCGCGATCGTGGAGTTTGTGGATATCGCCGGACTTGTGAAAGGTGCCAGCGAAGGCGAGGGGCTCGGCAACAAGTTTCTTTCGAATATTCGAAATTGTGATGCCATCGTTCATGTGGTGCGGGTGTTTGAAAACAAGGATATCCAACACGTCAGCGAGATCATTGATCCGAAAAGCGATATTGAGGTGATCCACACCGAGCTCATCCTTGCGGATCTCGAGATCGCTCAAAAAAGGCTTCCGGAACTGGAAAAAAAGGCAAGGACCGAAAAGGAAGCCGCCGCGAAGGCTCTGGTCGTAAAAAGAATTCTTGAAGCCCTCGGACAGGGCAGGCTTGCTTCCTCTCTCACCCTCTCCGAGGAAGAACAGCGACTCATCGAAGACCTTCACCTCATCACCGCGAAGAAAATTCTTTTTGCCGCCAATTGCTCTGAAGAGCAGATCAAGACCCTAGCGCACGAAGACCTTCGCAAAAAATTAAGCCTTCCGCCGGAAGCGAACATTATTCCGGTGTGCGCGCAGATCGAAGATGAACTCAACAGTTTGCCTCCGGATGAAGCCAAGATCTTCCTGGATGATCTGGGACTCAAAGAAAGTACCCTGAACAGTTTGATCCGTGAGGCCTACGCCATCCTCGGCCTTCAGACCTACTTCACCGCTGGGCCCAAGGAAGTGCGAGCGTGGACCATTCGAAAGGGATGGAAGGCGCCGAAAGCGGCTTCCGTGATTCACACGGATTTTGAAAAAGGTTTTATACGAGCGGAAGTGTGCTTCTGGAAAGACTTCGTGGAGCTCGGGGGAGAAGGCAAATGCCGCGAAGTGGGGAAGCTGCGCGTCGAAGGCAAAGAATACGTGATGCGCGATGGCGATGTCGTCCATTTTTTGTTCAGCTCGTAGAGCAGGAAGAAATATTTCTTCCCGTTCAGTACCATCTCTTCCCATCGCTTCTCATCGTAATGGTTCCTTCATCTTGGGTGTCTTTCCATTCGATGCCTTTTTCGTCGAGCGCGAGGATCGTGGCTAGGTGCGGGTGATCGTAGCGATTATTTTTGCCGCTGGAAATAACAGCCTCTTTTGGCGCTACGGCCGCGAGCAAAGCTTCGCTCGAGCTGCTGATCGAACCGTGATGGCCGACTTTCAGAATTTCGGAGCGAACATCCATGTCGGTCCTGAGCAAGGCGAATTCTTCTTCTTTTTCCGAATCACTCATAAGGAGCACAGAAGTTTTGCCGTAGCTGAGCTTCAAAAGGAGTGCAGAATTATTTGTCGTCGCTTCCAGTTCTTTGGTCATGGGAGGCGTGATGACATCAAGAAAGACTCCCTCGTCGAGTTGCCAGTCCTGATCCGATCGAGCTTTCACCGCCGGAATGTTTCGCGCTGCGATCTTCTCGAGGAAATCTTGATAAGCAAATGTTCCTTCGAGTCGTCCGTTGAAGAGCAGGGCCCCGATGCGATATCGATCGAGAATCGCAAAAAATCCCTCCAGATGATCTAGGTCTGAGTGCGTCAGGACAAGAAGATCAAATCCTCGCTGCCAGTAGTTTCCCTCACTCGAGAGCCTTTCGAGCACTCTGTCTCCAGGCCCTCCATCGATCAAAATTGTTCTCCCGTGCGGTGTTTGGATGAGTATGCTTTCTCCTTGACCGATATCGAGGAGCTTGACGGTCAGGTCTCTCGGCATTGGCCAGCTGAAGTTGGCGTACGAGAAAATGCTGGCAGCAATTGCAATACTGATGATGGAGATTTTAAATTTTTCCATTTACCGAATGAAATTCAGCAATGCTTTCACCTCGGCGATTTGCTCATGACCAAGGCCTTTGAGGCTGAGTTGCGTGAGCTCCTTCATCCGCCGTTCCAGATTGGCCGCCGGTCGTACTTCTCCGGAGAGGCCGATCTCACCGATGAAGGCGGTGTCCTGGGGGAGTGGAATTTCTTTGCGTGAGGAAATGATGGCGGCCACAATCGCCAGATCCACCGCCGGATCTTTGGCGACGAAGCCACCCGCGATGCTCACGTAGACGTCGATCTTTTCGAGATTGAGCCGAAGGTACTTATTGATCACCGCGGTCAGCAGTTGAACTCGGTTTCCATCAACGCCAATACTCGTGCGCTTCGGATAGGCATAATCCGCACTATTGGTCAGGGCTTGGATTTCAATCACGAACGGCCTGGTTCCTTCCAGGGTCACACTCAGGGCTGACCCGATGGCATTCTTTTTTCGGCCTTGGAGGAAAAATGCTGATGGATTTTTGACTTCTTCCAGTCCACCTTCCTTCATGGAAAAAATTCCGATTTCCGTCGTGGCGCCAAAACGATTTTTCATGGCTCTCAGGATGCGCAAGTCCTGGTATTGCTCTCCTTCCAGGTACAGCACGGTGTCGACGAGGTGCTCAAGGACTTTTGGTCCGGCCAAATCTCCTTCCTTGTTGACATGGCCGATCATGAGCGAAGGAATCCCATCCTGCTTGGCCAGCTCCATCATTTTTTCCGCAATCATCCTGGTCTGCACGATCGAGCCAGAGACACTGGGAAGCGTTTCCGAACGAATCGTCTGCACGCTATCGAGCACCACGAAGGCCGGCTTCTCCTGTCGAATCGTTTCGAGGATGGATTCGAGATGATCGCAGCTGACGAGGAAAAAATGTTCCATGGGCATCGAATCCACTATTCGTTTTGCACGGGCGGAAATCTGACTCACGGATTCTTCTCCGGATACATAGATGACTTTTTTCCCATCAAGAGCCAGGTGCAGGCCGATCTGGAGTGCAAGCGTCGATTTGCCAATGCCGGGATCGCCAGAAAGGAGCGTGAGGCTATCGTGCACGAGACCACCACCGAGCACTCGATCACACTCACTGATGCCGGTCGCCATTCGCTTCGCAAAGGCATCTTCCAAACTCAGCTTCGAAATCCCGATGGGCTTGGCGAGGGATGCGGCCTTAACATCTTTGGTGTCGATGACATCCTCCACAAAGGTATTCCACCCCTGACACGAAGGGCATCTCCCGATCCACTTTGGAGACTCAAAGCCACACTGAGAACAGATGTTGAGGGTTTTAAGCGCCATGCGGAAGCGTTAGTATTTTCTCAGGATTGAGAAAATGAAAATCATCGCTGCTGAGCGTTGAGATGATGATCGTCGTTCCTTGTGATTTCAATCTTGCGAGCTCTTCTTGAATGAAATGTCGTGATGCCTGATCGAGGTTCAGAAAGGGTTCGTCCCAGAACATGAGGCGAGGATTTTTCTGGAGCGATCTCTTCAAATCTGCGATCTTTTTTTCGCCGGCGGACATTTCCTTCACGAGTTTATGTGCAACTCTTGTATAGGGATTGAGGGAAGCTTCATGGAGTGCAACACCAGTGAAGTCAAGAAACTTCTTTTTTTCGTCTTTCGCAAGAGTGTAGATATTTCTGCCATCCAGCAACACTTTTCCTTCTTGAGGTTTTTCTAAACCAGCCAAAGCTTTGAGCAGCTTTGATTTTCCGGAAGCATTTTTTCCCGTGATGAGAAGACACGATCCTTTCTCAATTTTGAGAGAAAGATTTGGGAATGAAATCTCAAGCATGGGAGAAAAGTTGGTGTGCCACATTCAAAATTTTTCCTTCCCCAAAATGTGGTCCAATGATTTGAAGACCAAAGGGAAGACCTTCGAGTTGTTTGCCAGGTATTGAGACTGCACAAATACCCGCGACACTGGCGGGAAGCGTCATGGCATCTTCGAGATACATTTCCACCGGATCGGAACCCTTCGAGTGGCACACAAAGGGAACGTTCGGCGAGGTTGGGGTCAGAAGAACATCAAATTTTTTGAAGGCTTGCTCAAACTCTCGCAGAAGAAGTGTTCTGACTTTCAGAGCTTTTTTATAGTAGGCGTCGTAGTAGCCGGCGCTGAGGGCGTAGGTCCCGATAATAATGCGGCGCTTGACCTCATCTCCAAAGCCTTTGGTTCTGGCTTCAACATAGCTGTTCACGAGTTCTTTGGCATCGTTGGTCGGTCCAAACCGAATGCCATCGTATCGAGACATATTGGCGCTGACTTCCGATGGGCAAATAATGTAGTACACCGCAAGGGCATAGGGTGTCATGGGGAGTGAAATTTCTTCAAGTTTGGCGCCTTGCTTTTCGGCATGCTCAAGATTCTTTTCGAAAATAGCTTTTGCTTCTTTTTTGAGTCCGGAGAGGTATTCCTTTGGAACGCCGATTTTCAGACCTTTGATTGGTTTTTCAAGAAGGGAAGGGTAGTCATCAACCATTGTTTTTGGTGTCGTGGAGTCCATCTCGTCGTGTCCGGCAATGGCTTTCAGCACGATGGCGCTATCCTCCGGAGTCTGGGTGAGGCACCCGATCGTGTCCAGCGAGCTGGCCATGGACATGATCCCGTAGCGAGAGACGCGTCCGTAGGTCACCTTCAGCCCCGTCACACCGCAAAACCCAGCAGGTTGGCGAATACTTCCGCCCGTATCTGTCCCAAGAGCCCAGGCACAAAGGCCTGCTGCCACGGCAGCGGCTGAGCCACCTGAAGAGCCTCCGGCAGAACGCGTCGTGTCGTGAGGATTGCGGGTTGTGCCATAGCAGGAGGTCTCCGTTGAGGACCCCATCGTGAACTCATCCGTGTTCGTATGTCCGATGAAGACTGCTCCGAGATGTCTTAACTTTTGCATGACCGTCCCTTCATAGGGCGGAACAAATCCCTTCAGAATATTTGAACAGGCTGTCGTTTCTATGCCAAGCTCACAGAAAACATCTTTCACGCCGACGGGAAGTCCCGTGAGCTCGTTTCCTTCACCCTGTCGAATCATTTCATCGGCTTTTTTCGCCATCTTGAGGGCATTTTCTGGATTCACCGACACGAACGCATTGAGTTCTTTGTTTTTTTTCTCAATTTCGCTGAGGTAGTGCTTGGTCAGCTCCACAGCGCTGAGTTTTTTGGCGCGAAGATCAGCCGATAGTTGCTTTATGGTTGTATTCATATCGATTTTCGAACTTGAATCATCCCTCGCTCGTTGGGGCGCTTTGAGGTCTTCAAAAACGCTTCGCGATCAAGGGATGGCTTGACCAGGTCTTCTCTCGTGACATGCGAAAGACCACTCACCTGAGCGGTCTCGGGAACGCCTTCGGTATCAAGCTTCGCAAGCTCATCGAGATGAGCAAAAACAGACTCGAGCTGCTGTGTGAATTTCTCCACCTCATCTTCTTTGAGCGAAAGTCTCGCAAGTTTTGCCACATGTCGCACATCGTCTTTTGTCAAAGCCATTGTTTTGAATCAAAGAACAAACGGAGTATATCTTCTGCTTTGTATGAACCGCAACTTCAAAAAAGTCGCTTTCTTTTTCTTCCTCGGCTTTGGAGTCGTGTATCTCAGTGCCGATTTTTTGTTGCACCAGGGAGGAGTCGAAAGCGAGACTCTAGGCCTCGTTTACAAGACCTTTGATATGCCATTTTTCTTTGCGGCGGGGATGTATTTTTTGGCCTTGGGAGAAGAATTTCTTGAGAAGCGTTGTGAGATCAAAGGACTTAGCCTCATCTTGTATGCCCTTGGAATTCTCTGGACAATTTTTTTGATCTATCTTAACCTGGGCTATCGCTCATTGTTCTAAACCATCAGTCATGAAAAACTTAGTTATCGTCGAATCACCGGCAAAAGCGAAACTCATCCAAAAATTTTTGGGAAGAGACTACACCGTGAGAGCTTCCATGGGCCATGTGCGCGATCTTCCGGACAAGAAAGCGGAGCTCCCGGAGAGCAAAAAGAAGCTTCCCTATGCGAGCCTTGCGATTGATGTCGAGCATGATTTTGCTCCGATCTACGTCGTGAAGGCTCAGAAGAAAAAAGTGGTCGATGAGCTGAAGAAGCTCATGAAGGAAAGTTCGACTCTTTGGATTGCTACTGATGAGGACCGCGAAGGGGAAGCCATCGGCTTCCATTTGATCTATCTTCTCGGCGTGCCGAAAAAGGAAGCCAAGCGCATTGTTTTTCACGAAATCACGAAGAAAGCGATTCTTGCGGCCATGGAACATCCACGACTGATTGATGAGAGTGTTTTCCATGCCCAGCAAGCGCGCCGTGTGCTGGATCGTCTCGTTGGCTACAAGCTTTCGCCGCTGCTCTGGACGAAGATTCGCTACGGCCTTTCCGCGGGACGAGTGCAGTCGGTGGCCGTGCGTTTGGTCGTCGAACGGGAGCGCGAAATCGAAGCCTTCAAAACGGACGAATACTGGAAGCTCAAGAGTTTTTATTCGACCCCCGAATTCGATGCTGAACTTTCCAAGATCCACGGCAAAGCCATCGATGACAAGAAGGTGAAGGTTGGATCAGGTGAAGAAATGGCAAAAATTCTTACCGATCTCGCGGGCAAGGAGCACAAGGTCAGGAAGGTGGAGCAGAAGGATGCGACTTCTTCTCCACCAGCTCCGTACACGACCTCCACCCTCCAGCAAGATGCCAGCAGTCGCCTCGGATTCTCGGTGAAGCAGACCATGGTTCTGGCCCAGCGCCTCTACGAAGGCAATGTGAAGCAAAAGAGGGGAGTCCTCGGAGGCTTCATCACCTACATGCGAACGGACTCAGTCAGTCTTTCGGCCGATGCCGTCGCAACAATGAAAAGTGTGATCGAGCAAAAATATGGTAAGGAATATGCACTTCCTGAACCACGCTTTTTCAAAAACCGTTCCAAGTCGGCTCAAGAAGCTCACGAAGCAATTCGCCCCACAGATCCGAAGCTAACGCCGGAGGCGGCCAAAGAATTTCTTGATGACACCGAATTCAAGCTCTACCGCCTCATTTGGCGACGCGCGCTCGCGTGCCAAATGGCGGCCGCGAAGCTCAAGAAAACGCTTGTTTCAATGAGCGCCGGCCCTCATGAATTCGCCACCGAAGGTCAGGTGATTGTGTTCCCAGGATTTCTGAAACTCTACGAAGGCTCAAATTTCCGGCGCGATAGCAAGGAGCGTATCCTTCCCGAGATTCATGAAGGCCAGATGCTCGAGCTTTCCAAGGTTCAGCCCCTGCTACCCGAGGAGCCAGGCGAAGTGGCAACCGAGGCGGGGAAGAAAGAATATCTGGAGAAACTTGCCGCTTTCCGAGTGGAGCCAAAAGTTGCCGGCCTTCTTCCCGAGCAGCACTTCACCAAGCCGCCAGCACGCTACACCGAGGCCAGCCTGGTCAAGAAGCTCGAATCCCTCGGCATCGGGAGGCCATCGACGTATGCTCCCACCATCACGACCATTCAAACCAGAGGGTATGTTGAGAAAAAGGATGATAAGAAATTGCACCCGACGGATACCGCCAAAGTCGTGAATGATTTCCTCGTGAAGCACTTTAGCGACATTCTCAGTTACGACTTCACGGCCCGCCTGGAAGACCAGCTCGACCATATCGCGGAGGGCAAGGAAAACTGGGTGGACATGATCCGGGGTTTTTACAATCCTTTCGAGCATCTTCTGGAAACGAAAAAAGACGCCATCAAACGTGATGAGGTGATCACGGAGAAGACGGATTTGAAGTGTGAACTGTGCGGTAAGCCGATGGAGATCAAGCTGGGCCGATTTGGCAAGTTTTTTTCCTGCACGGGATATCCGACCTGCAAAGCGGCTCGTCCGATCAATCCGGATGGTACGCCGGGTGATGCGCCAAAGCCCATCCTCACCGGTGAAAAATGTCCGCAGTGCGCTTCGGATCTCATGGAGCGCCAGGGAAGATTTGGCAAATTCGTCGGCTGTACGAACTATCCGAAGTGCACGTACATCAAGAAGGAAGAGAAAAAGATCGGCGTGAAGTGCAGCGCCTGTGAAAAAGGCGAAATCATCGAAAAAAAGACCCGAAGGGGCAAGATTTTCTTCAGTTGCAATCAATATCCTGACTGTAAGACCGCTTTTTGGGATATGCCCATCCAAAAGACCTGCCCAGTCTGTGGGCCGAAACAACTCATGGTGAAGAAGAAAATGAAAGGAGAGAAGGAATTACAAGAAGTCTGTCCGAATTGCTTGGAAAAGCAGCGGAAGGACCGTAAGGATTCTAAGGATTCTTAGGGTCATTCGGTTCCAATTCGGATATTGGGATCGAGTATTCTTTTGACAAAATGGCTTTAGCTTGCTAAGATTATACATTCTTAGACTTTCTTTATGGCTCCAGAAACGCTAGCCCCAGAACCAGATATTACTCCAGAAGAAGCACTTGATGCTGTCCTTCCTGCGAGCGCGCTGGAAGATATCGGTGCCGCTCTTGCCGATGCCTCAAATCCAGGAGATCCTGACCCGGCACTCACCCCAGAGCAGCGAGGAAAATTGAAGGATGAAAGGTCAAGTGAATATAAGGTGGTCGTAGGAGTGACGGTCACAAGAAAGCCAGGAAAAACAACTGTTTTAAAAGCACTGAGGCCAGAATTGGTTGAAGTTCTGGATCCAAAAGCAATGGAGAAAAAAAATGCTGAGAAAAAACCACAATTTCATGGTGTCACAGATCGATTGAAATACTATGGTTTTCTGAGAATGCTCTCCGGAAGGGTCCGAGCCGCCGTTGGCATTGTCCTTACTCTTTCTGGCCTTGGAGGACTTTTGGGAACCACAAAAACTGGCAAAGAAGTAACTGCTTTTGGATTAAACAAGGTTGAGCAAGGTGCAGATTGGCTCGGAAGGAAAGCTCACAAAGCGGCAAGAGCTGTTGATCCAAGGAATGAATGAGGAAATTTTCATTTTCCCTTTTCTCAAAAATGAAAGAATGCTAGTCTCTGCTCAAGAGACTTTTTAAAAATCCCATGTTCGACTGGCTCATCCATTCCAGCATTCGCGTGAAAATGATGAAAATGTTCTTCAAAGAGCCTGGGAAAGCCCTCTACGGGCTTGAAATTGCCCAGCATTTGAAGACTTCCCCAGGAACGATCCACCGCGAACTCAATGCGCTGACGAAGCAAGAGGTGCTCCACAAGAAGCGCGAAGGAGCGCTCATCATGTATCGGCTCAACACGGCTCATCCCTACTTTGCGGAGCTGAGGAAAGCGCTTTTCCCCCAAAAAGGCAAGACAAGAATCCTTCTGCTGAGCGATCTTCGCCTTACTCAGAAGAGTTCTGCGGAGCTTCTCCACGATTTTTCGCTTGTCCTTCAATATGCTCAGGAAAATTCCACAGATTTGGTATTTCTTGGCAACAGCGTGGATTTGCATGCTGGGGATGGATTTGCGACCTTCCTCTCGCACAAACACCTCGTTGACCGCGTGAACAGCCTTGCTCATGAGCTCTCCATTACGGTGGTGCCGGGCGATCGAGACAAAGCCCTTGATGTTTTTTGTCATGGCGGTCAAGGAAGCCGACTTTTTGACAGCAAGATCGTTTTTCACAAGCACTTCATTCATGAAAAACTCGGTATTTTTGGAGATTCGAGCAGCTCTCACGGGATGGCTTCAGAAGTCTTTCGTCAGGGCTATGCCTACGCCGTCTTTGCCGGCGAAAGCTCATTTGTGAAGGAAACAAAAGATGGTATTCTCCTGAGTCCCGGAAGCTTTTCCCAGAGCAAGAAGAGACACTTCGTCGAAATCGATGAGGAGGGGGCGGCGGTCATCGACGTTGAGCAGTTGAAGGCCTAAAAAGCACCTGCTAGAGTGTGCTCACGTTATTTCGCATTCCATGTCAACGAAACGAGTTTTAATCTCCGTCTCCGACAAAACCGGAATTGTGGACTTTGCTAAGGTTCTTCAGCAGGAATTTGACTATGAGATCCTCTCCACCGGAGGAACCGAGAAAGCCCTGCGAGAAGCCGGTCTTTCCGTTACACCTGTTGAAAAATATACGGGTTTTCCGGAAATGCTCGACGGTCGCGTCAAGACACTCCATCCCTTCATTCACGGTGGTCTTTTGGCGCTTCGGGACAACAACAAGCACCTGCAGCAGCTGCGCGACAAGGGGATTGGCCTCATCGATATGGTCGTGGTGAATCTCTATCCTTTCCGAAAGACCGTTCAGGGCGGAGCGAGCTTTCATGAAATCATTGAAAATATCGATATTGGGGGCCCTTCCATGCTTCGCTCGGCCGCGAAAAATTTCCAGTCCGTGGCGGTGATTCCATCTGTCGAATGGTATCCGAGGATCATCAGCGAGCTTCGAGGACAGAAGGGAAATCTTCTTCCCGAGACGAAAAAAGAGCTTGCAAAAGACGTTTTCTGGATCACGGCGCAGTACGACAATGATATCGCGAAATATCTTTCGGAGGGCAAAAGGCAAATGCTTCCGCTCGAGCTCGTTTCCGAACTTCGTTACGGAGAGAACCCCCATCAAAAAGGCTCACTCTGGCGTGACCCCACGGTCGTGCAGGAAAGTAAAATCGCCAGCGCTAGGCAACGGCACGGCAAGGATATGAGTTTTCTCAACTATTACGACAGCGACAGCGCGCTCAATCTCGTGCGGGAATTCGACGAGCCTGCAGCGGTCTTTGTGAAGCATGGCAATCCCTGTGGGACTGCTGAACAGAAGACCATCTTCGAAGCTTTTCAAAAAGCCTACGAAAGCGATTCGATCTCAGCTTTTGGCGTGATCATTGCGGTCAATCGACCGGTGACGAAAGAAATCGCGAACTTTATGGAAAAAAACAACATGTTTGTGGAGGTTTTGATTGCTCCTTCGTTTGAAAAGGAGGCCTTTGAGGTCCTCACGAAGAAGAAAAATATTCGCCTGCTGGAAATAGGGAACGTTGAAAAGCTTTCAAAGCAAGATCTGGATATCAAAAAAATATCCGGCGGCTATCTCATCCAGGACAGTGATTCTACTCAGCTGGAAGAGAAAAATCTTCAGCTCGCAACGGTTGATCTTCGCCCGACGTCTACCCAGATGAAGGATCTTCTTTTTGCCTGGAAGGTCGTAAAGCATGTGAAGTCCAACGCCATTGTGATTGCCAAGGATAGTGTCACGGTCGGAGTAGGAGCCGGACAGATGTCCCGCGTGGACTCAACGCAGATTGCGCTGGCAAAAGCAGGATCTCAGGCGGTCGGGGCTGTGATGGCTTCCGACGCTTTTTTCCCATTTTCTGATTCCCTTGATTTTGCGGGAAAAAGTGGAATTTCAGCCATTATCCAACCTGGGGGGTCGGTGAAGGACTCTGAGGTCATTGCCAAAGCAAAGGAATTGAAGATCTCGATGGTATTGACCGGAAAAAGGGCTTTTAAGCACTAGGATCCTGAGGAGCCTTAGGATTTTTAGGATCCTGAGGATGGTGATGGACCTTGCCAAATATAAAAATGTATTGTTTTGATACTTGTCCGGCATGAAAAGAAGCGATATACTGCTTCAGATATGAAAAGGCTCGTTCGTTATTCCTAAAAAGGTTTATCGATCAGTATATCCAAAATTTGCATCGCAAGAGAAGGTCCCAGCTCTTCTTCCTCCGACGGATCTACCACCGACTCTTTTCTCCGGCGAGACAGCTGCGAAAGCGCGCCATCCTCAAGGATTTCGAGGAAGAGCTCATCGATCGTACGCATCGCACCTTCCTCAATCAGATTCGGAGGAGAATCGTCCTTCGCACCGCGGTGCTTTTTTTCTGTATCCTTTTTATCGGAGCCCTGGCGCCGAATTTCCTCGATTTTCAGAGCTCTCCCCTGGGTGTGGATGAAGCCTTGGCTTCCTACGAAGAGGATTATGGTCAAAATATCCTCCTTTCGGTCGATGGCTACCTGACGAAGACGTATATGCCAACGGAAGAAAGCAAAGGCGCCAACGGCGTCTTTACGGTCAAAGTGCAGCCTGGAGACACGCTTTCCACGATTGCGAGTCGTTACGGTGTGAGTGTGCGCGACATCATCATCAACAACAGCCTTCCTTCGAATCCGATCTTGAGTCTTGGAGAAAAGTTGATTATCGCCAATGGCATCATCCACGAGGTCGCCAAAGGTGATACCCTGGACAGCATTGCCAAGATTTATGGCGTCGAAAAAGATCATATTCTCGCGGCCAACAGTCTGGTGGAAAAAGATCTTCATGCGGGGATGAAGATTGTGATCGCTGGAGCCAAGAATGTGCTGCCAACCTTCGCCACGAGATCTTCGGGCAAGGCGAGGGTCTACGCCAACAATATTGCCCTCCAGATGCCGGCGGGAAGTGGAAAACTTCTTTTCCCAACTATTGGTCAGTACACACAGTATTTTCACCCCGGTCACTACGCGGTCGATGTCGCCAACAATCAATCCCCCGATATCGTCGCCGCAGAGACCGGCGTCGTCGAGAAATCCCAATGTGGATGGAATGGAGGCTATGGCTGCTACGTGGTGCTCAGTCATGGCAACGGGCTGAAGACTCTCTATGGTCACATGAGAAAGATCTACGTGACGGTCGGGGAGCAGATCTCTCGTGGCCAGTCGGTCGGGCAGATGGGCAACACGGGAAACGTGCATGGCCCCACGGGTATCCATCTTCATTTCGAGGTGATTGTGAATGGCGTCAAGAGGAATCCTTTGGCGTTTTTCTAGAAATCTCTGAAGATGGTGACATGGACTTCATTTCAAAAGCATTCGCGCAGGGAATAAGTGTTCTTCCTGCCGAAAGTCCAGGTACGCATACGCTCGTGGATAAAATTAAGTCCGGTGATATCCATCTCTCGGATATTCCGGATTTTTTGAGCTATTTTATTCAAACCGCCATTATCGCTTCGGGTATCATTGCCTTCCTGATGATCCTCGTGGGAGGCTATCAGTACATCATTGGCGGGGTGTATTCTGAGCAACGAGAAAAGGGAAAACAAACCCTCACCTACGCGATCAGTGGCCTCGTTCTTTCGCTTCTCGCGTATGCGATTGTGAGTATTGTTCAGTTATTTGCTACTGCCGTCTAGACTATGTACCCCGTCCTCTACCAATTCAGCGATTTCACGATTTTTGGCTTCAGCGTGCCACCGATTGCCATTTTTTCACATGGGATTTTTGAAGCCGTTGGTTTCCTGCTGGCCATGAGCTGGTTTCTTCGAGTAGCGCAGCGTCGGCATTTTCACCTGGAATTCATTGCCGATCATTTTTTTTCCCTCACACTCTTTAGCATTCTTTTTGCTCGCATTGGCTATCTTTTCGTCTTTTTCAAAGATTATTCCGCTCATCCGCTCTCTCTGCTGTCCGTGTGGGATGGGGGCTATCTTCTCTGGACGGGAATGATAGGATTTCTTGCAGCACTCTATTACCATTGCGAAAAAAAACAGGAAAAGATCGGCCAGTGGCTCGACATCATCATCCCAGCGGGGGTGATTGCATGTATTTTTGAGACCTTTGGTGCTTTTTTGAGTGGGCAAAAATTTGGGATTCAAACGGATCTTCCCTGGGGTATCACCTACGAAAACCCCCAGGTCCCTTTTATTGTACCGGTGCACCCCGTCCAGCTGTATCTCCTTTTTTTCTTGCTGCTGTTGCTGTTGGTTCTGCAAGTCCTTCACCGAAAGAAACTTCGCGAGTCCTTGACGGGTCTTGTTGGCCTCACGCTCTTGGCGTTTTTTTCCCTTCTCACGGAATATTTCCGAGGCGATGAAATGCTGGTGATTGCCGGGCTGCGTTTCACCCAGATCGCTGAGCTTCTGGTAATGGGTTTCGCTCTTTTTCTTCTTTTCTTTCAGGGACGAAGAAAATCTCCCCTTGCTTCCTAAAACCTAGAACCTAGAACCTAACCCCTTCAGCATATGTTTACCGGAGATCAGCTCATTGCGTTTTTTTCTTCTCCCATCTTGGGCCTTATCCTCAAGGGGCTCGTCGTCTACCTGGGCATCCTTTGGTTTGCGCTCGTGATCTACGTGGCTCGCGATATCATTCAGCGCACCGACAATGTTCTCTTTCAGATTCTTGTCATTCTCCTCAACATCGTCTTGCCGGTCTTTGGACTCCTCCTGTACCTCATCATTCGGCCCGGAAAAACCCTGCTCGAAAAGTACTACGAAGACCTCGAATATCATTTTCTCTCGGATCAGTCCGCCGAAAAAGAATCCTGCCCTCGCTGTGAATCACCACTTTCTCCGGACTACCTCTTCTGTCCCAATTGTTCAGATAAGGTGAAGAAGAGCTGCACACATTGCAAACGAGTCTATTGGAACCACCACACGCTTTGTCCATTTTGCGGAAGGAAAGGCAAGACTATTTCAGAGAAGAAATGAGATCTTCAATCTTCACTTTCTTTTGTTCTCCTGTTTTCATATTTTTCACTGTGAGCGTCCCTGCCCTCACTTCCTCTTCCCCGATGACCACGGCAAAGGGAATGCCGAGCGCATCGACGTAGGCAAAATTTTTGCCAATACTCCGGCCCAGCAGGTCCATGTCAGTGTTAATGCCAGAACTTCTCAGTTTTGACGCTGTTTGCTGAGCCGCGGGAATTTCATGTTCGCTCACCGGAATCACGAAGATTTTGGTCAGGGATTTTTTCACCTCCGGATTCTTTTCGCGTAGCGCATCACAGATGACGCTCACCCCAAAGCTGACGCCGACCGCCGGGAATTCCTTAGCGCCGTCGAGATACTCTCCGATCATCTTGTCGTAGCGTCCGGTACCGACCAGTGAGGAGCTGATCTGGCTCTCCTTCAGGGTGCATTCAAAGAAAAAACCGGTGTAATACGAAAGCCCGCGCGCCAGGGTCGGATCGAAGACCACGTTCTCGAGGTGTGCAAAATGCGAGAGAATTTTTTGGAGCGACGGAATGGCTTTACTTTCTGGGAGCGTTCGGGCAAGGGCCTTCATTTTTGCTTCGTTGTCACCCTTGAGTTTTACAACCGAGAGAAGTTCTTTGGCGGATTTGTCAGGAATTCCACCTGCTTTCATTTCTTTGAGTACGCCTTCCTCGCCGATTTTTTTGAGCTTATCGAGCGCGATGATAGCTTTGCCCCGAAGCGCTTCTTCGATCGAAAGACTCTCCATCAGCTCAGCCAGGAGCTCTCGAGAGCTGAAGGAAATCGTCACCGGAAGTTTGAGCTGCGAAAAGACATAGGCCGCCATCAGCACCCCCTCGCTATCGGCCAGGGGACCGGGAACGCCAACGATATCCGCGTCGGCCTGCCAAAATTCACGATAGCGTCCAAGCTTGATTGGCCCATCCCGAAATACCTTGCCAATGGCATAGCGCTTGAACGGGAGTTTGATCGTCGGATGCATGGCAACGTAGCGGCTCAGGGGTACCGTCATGTCAAATCGTAGCCCGAGTTCGCGATCCCCCTGATCCTGTACTTTGAAAATTTCTTTGGAAACATCAGTTCCTTCTCCCGCGGCGAATTTTGCGGTCAAGACGTCCATGCGCTCCACGAGGGGTGTCTCAAGGGGCGCGTAGCCATAGCGTTCGAATGTTGTACGAAGCAGTTCAATGACTTCGTTTTCGAGAATGGCGTCTTCCGGATCACGGTCGCGCATGCCTTTGGGAAGCATCAGCTCGGTCATACAAGAAGGAGAATTAGGATTCTTAGGAACCTTAGGATTCTTAGGAAGGACTCAAAAACACGATATCACGCCTTTTGAGAAAGATATACTTTGAGGGGAAACAGTACGGTTGCCTTCAAAATGCGCTTGATCCGCTGGGGTTCAAGCCAGAGTCGCCAAAGCCATTCAAGTCCGAGCGATTGGAGCCACCTCGGAGCTCTCTTTTTTTCCCCGCTTAAGAAATCAAAAGCCCCGCCAACGCCCATGGCAAGGCGAATATTCGGAAGTTTCGAAAGATTGCTCGCGATCCAGAGTTCTTGGGCAGGCGCGCCAAAGGCTACGAAGAGGACCTGTGCTCCGGAAGTTTGAATGACCTTTCGAATCATCATCTCATCATCTTTTCCGGGGCTCGAACTGAGATTCCCGACGATATTCACGCCTTCAACCAGAAGCTTCTCCGCCAAGCGCTGATTCACCGCTTCAGATGCCCCCAGAAGGAAAATTCGGCTTTTGGGAGAGCTTTTCAAAAAAGCCCTCATGAGATCCGTGCCCGTGACGCGTTCGGGAAAGAGAGAATTTTTCGCTGTCTTCCAGGGTGTCAGCAGTGTCCAAAGCCATCGTAGAGGATTTTGTGAACCCGCAAGAAATCGTCCTGCCCACTGAATGCCAAATCCATCCGCGACCGAGAGGTCCGCTTGTTTCAAGCATTCCAGAAATGCTGCATTTTTTCTGGCGATGAGGCACATTTCGGGATTGGGTGTGACACACAAGAAAGGTTTGCTGTGGGCAAGGCTTTCGTGGAGATGTCCCAGGGCATCGTCAAAGGAAATAACGTCGAAGGGAACCTGGAGTATTTCTATTCGAGAGGGATGGGCGTGGTGTTTCATGCAGGAGAGGATTGAACAAAATCTTTTTGAGCCACAAAGAGGGGATTCATCGGCGTGACCAAGACCTTTTTGCGGCAGATGAAAATAAAATTGTGCTGAAGTGAATAATATTCATCAATCTGAAATCCGGCCTCAGTGAGGAGGGACTTCATCTCAAAGGGAAAAAAAGCGTGATAGTAGCGAAGCACTTTTTCTTTCCCAAAAGGAATAAAGAGATCACGAGTGAGGCCACTGCTCAGCCACACTTTCCAATATCGAAACTGCCAGAGATTCCACACGGAAAGAAACAATATTCCTCGATCGCTGAGGTGTTCAAAGATTTTTTGTAAGGCTCTCGTACGAAGTGCCTTCGTCGGAAGGTGATGAAATGTTGCGCTACACACGATACGGTCGAAACGCTCTTCCAGATGGAGGTCAGCAATATCCTGCTCTACGAAGACGGCTTTCGGATGCTTTTTTTTTGCAATCGCGAGAAGCTCTGGGCAAAAATCAACACCGGTGTAGTCAACCATTTTATTTTTTTCTTGGAAGTAGGCCAGGAGTCGTCCATTCCCACAACCCACATCCAAAATCTTCGCGCCTTCCGGGATAAGCTTCTGAATGAGATCAAACTCCTCGGTGTGGCGAGAGCTTCGGCTCGCGTCAAACTCTTTCGCGATGCGCTGATAGGTTGCTTTCACCTCGGCACGAAGATCGCGGTTCATTCGGGAAAGATAATTCTCTTTCATCCTAGCGAATCGGAGGCCAAACTATCAACTTGAACACGGCGTTCAAATTCAGTACGATACGGACGCTGAAAATTTCAACCATGAGAACATTCAAAATTGCGATCATCATGTTGATCCTCCTCGTCGGGGTTTTCATCGCGTTGACGGTTATCAAGAAGGTTCTTCCGACCCCCCCGAGCAATGGTAGTCCACAAGATTATGATGACTCCCAAGTTCCTTCGCCGGACAGCGACCTCTACAAGAAGCAGATGAAGCAGTACGATGGAGCGGTCAAAGTCCTTGGTGTTTCGATCTATCAAGAAGGCACGCATCGCTTGGAAAAAGATGACCGTCTTGTTGTGCTGCTCGAAAGCTCGAAGCTGAGTCTCGCGGATTTCGAAGGTAAACAGGTCAAAGTTCGTGGCTTTGTTCGAGATACCGTAACGGGAGGGCAAAGAATCATGGATGTTTCAACTATCGAAATCATGGCAGACAGCGGGGTAAAGCTTTTCCAGGAAGTAGGTTATGAATTCAGTTTTTCCTATCCGAGCGAATGGGATCTGCGAAAGGAGCAGGACAAGGTTACGTTCTTCAGAAGCAGTGACCCCGAGCGAAAGCCCGTCATGATCGTCTATCAGTTTTTGGCCGTCAAAGATCCCCTTGAAATCTGGCTCAAGGATCGTGATCAGAATCTTTTTTATGATGAAACTCGCGTGAAGGTCGGGGAGCTGACCGGAATCCGCCGAACCCTCAAAAATGGCGAGGAAAGGATTGTGAAGACCTATGTGAAAGGCGGGAAAAATTGCTATGAGCTCCGCCTTCTTTCTCAGGATGAGGTCACGAAGAATACGTACTTCTCGATCGTTGATTTTTTCAAGACAAGCTTTTCGGCAGAAGCAGCAACCCCCGTCGAACCTTCCTCATCTTCAATTCCTTCGTCCGAACCGCAACCGAATGCGAAACAAGATACTGCTCCGGCTTCAGTGCCAGCAGAAACATCCAGTTCTTTTCAGTCCTCTCTTGCGCCTTTGTCGGCGACCGAAATTTCAAGAGTTTTCGAGAAGGGTTTCTTGACCTACCAGGGGCACAGCCTCCACTTCGACTATCCGAAAGTCTGGTATTTTTCCAACATTGGTGGAGGCAAATATGGCATGACCGATCAAAAAACCTACCAGGCGAATAGTAATACCGTGACCTTCGACGTCAGCCGCATTGTCATTGAGCCTTCTGATCCCAAAGAAACCTGTGCCAGCAAGCAGGAAAAAGATGCCATGCTCATCTGTGCCAAGAGCGAAGGCCTTGAAAAAATTGTCGAAAAGATTGCCGAGAGTCTTGGGAAGCAGTAGACTTTCACCCGCAACCCGGCCTGGTAGCTCAGTGGTAGAGCAGAGGATTGAAAATCCTTGTGTCGATGGTTCAATTCCGTCTCAGGCCACCATTCTTCGTTCGCTGAAGGCGAACTTCGAATGGCACAGCCATGAGAAGTAGAAGAATGGTGCGGGTATACGACCAAGCTCGAACCTATTTCAGGCAGAATTACTGAATAAATGCCAGTGCCCCTCCCGCCCCGCCGCCGCGTCCCCACAGCAAGTGCGGGGCCGCTCCCCCGAAGGAAAATGCTCTTACTTTTTTTGTATTTGGCGCCGAAATTTTTTTTGCAAGAGTCATTTTCCTCCGGAGGACTAAAACACTGTATTTTAAGCCTTTTCTTTGATATAATATTGGGAAATAAATATTAAAAAATGTCCAAAAAAGAACTGCTGAAAAAGCTGAAGAGGCTTGTCCTACTAACTGATGTGAATATCCAAAAGTTAACCAGCCTCATTGAGAGAGCTGAGAAGGAATCAGATCTGATTAAAATTGAAAAATTCATTGATCAGGAAGGAATTATGATAGAGCAAATCTTTTCAAAAATCTTTGAGAATGCGGAGAAAAACAAGAATCCTGCTCTCTTGAAGAATCTAGAAGAGATCTTTAACGCTGCAAAAAAAGATTTATTCCAAGTTTCAAAATTGGAAGAACATTCTGATAAGGGAAGGGAAGAGGCCAAAGCAGCGGCATTGCTTAATGATTTTTAATATGGGAGAAGAAATTCAAAAAAGCGGCGCTGAGGCAGCGAAGCAAAAAGAGAAAACACAAACAATCCCCGAAAGCTCTGAGCAATGGAAAGAATTTGAAGAGAAATTTGGAAAGCAATTTAAGGACTTGATCGAGATATTTAAAGAAAAAATGGGCCATGAAGATAAGATCGTTCGAAATAAAGCGCAACTTGGGTATCAGAAATTAGTACATTTCATTTCCTCGCGGGATCAGAAAATCAGAGAGGAATTCCTGTACAGGGTAAGCAAGTTTAATAGTGAAGAAGTAAATCGATTAGTTAATGGTATCAGTGAGAGTGCGGAATTAGATCAAGAAGGCATTCAGGCCAGTCAGTTATTTGAATTTTTTCAAGGATCAAAATGGAAGTCGTACGGGCTCACGGATATGAAGCATTGCGTCGAATATATTACTAGCACAAGAGCCGTTTTTAATGACTCCAAGAATCAGGAAAAATTAGGCGCCGCATCATATCTAGAATGGATTGAGAAAAATGTTGATTTTATAAACAAAGAAAAACTTAAAATTAATCAGATCAATTATCTGTTGAAACTGGCAGGAATAGGCCTTGTTCCTGGTACTCTTAATGAAAAAACATTTGAAGTTATGCCTAAACCACTTTTAAGTGACCTAGAAGAAGCACAATTCCCGCCAGAATATGTACTTCAGGCAAAGACTATTATGGATCCAAACAAGGAGGGTTATGAACGCAGACAAGATTTAAGATTTTTTGCAGTTATTTTTGCATCAGATTACTATCAAGCTCTGTCCAAAGAGTGGGGAGATAAGCTAATTTTTACCTTTATCAATGCCACATGTCCTTCTGGCTCAAGAACGCCAGAACATGCAGCTCAGGCTATTGCTTTTATAAAAGATCCTGCTTTTAATTCTATTTTGAACATAAGTAAATATTCTCCCATACCACCTGAAAATGATCCCCAGCTTTGTATTGCTGCAGGAAGATCACTCTATTTTAATCTCAATAACAAAGAATATTCGGGGGGTTTGGAGATGATGGCAAGAAGGGCATTCCAAGAGGTCATGAATGCTCGAGAAAAATATGGAGAAACAAAACTTTTTGAGGATGTCGTTTTGTTTTCAAACAATGAAGTCGGTTATCAAAACAGCGAAGATCAAAAAGAGCGGGAATCAAATAAACAAAGATTCGCGAGTGACGAGCTTTTGTCGAACATGAAAAAAGAAACAAAAAGTTTTAATTATCAAATTGCTCCGCCTGATTCGGATTATGTACCTTCAATTACAAGCGGAAAAAATGGCAAGACATATGATACTCAACGATCAAATTTTAATGGTGATCCAAAAAAATTCCGACTTATGGTCGAAAGCGAAATTATAAATACACCTCTTGGAAAAACATTCATTTTTAAAGGGCATGGACTTCCTGATACATTTTACTTTAGCGACAAGCAAACAATGAGTGCGACCGAATTCGCTGATCTTCTAAAAAAGCGTTATGAAAAAAATCCGCCTAAAGCAGAGGCAAAACCTGATATATTTATGTTTTCATCATGCCATTCTTCTGAATTTTTCAGAAAAGTAAATGATGCCTTAGGAAAGACCAAAACACACGCTATTTTTGTTCAAGGAGCAGAATATGGATATTATGGATATAGTGGTGATGATTTTGGTTTAAATTTAGAAAAAAACTATTTAGATAATGTGACGTTAAATCTTCTTCTTGAGATAAAAAATAGAGAATTAAGAAAAAAAAATGCGCTCATGAATAACGCGGGTATTTATCTTCGTTTGGGTGAGCTACCGATGCAGATCGGAAAGAAAGAAGGATTTTTAGAAAATCAACCACATGAGCGGGCAGCATAAATTCTATTAATTTTGGATTTTTATGTCTGAAAGCAAAAATAAAGACCGTAAAGTTGAACAAGGGAGAAGAAATTTTCTAAAATTTAGTGCAGGCGTTGCTGCTGCAGTTGGAATTGCGACAGTTTTTAGACCATTAGCTTCTCATCTCCTGAAGCCGGAGAAGAAAGAAACTGAAGTATTCAAAAAAGCATTATCTCAGATAGAAAAAGCTCTATCGGATATGAGCCCCAAAAATTGGACACTCGGTTAAGATAGAGTTGGGTATCATCTAACCCACCTCACCATGTCCCAACGGAAAAGGCACACTGCCAAAATCAAATTCCAAGTAGTCATGGAAAGCTTTCATAAAGATCGAAATATCGCTGAAGTTTCACGCCAGTACGGAGTGAATCCCACACTGATCAATCGCTGGAGGAAAGAATTTCTCGAGCGCGGCCAGTTGGTTTTTGAAGGCAAGCGTCCTGAAGCGGAAGAAAAAGTCGAAGAGCTGGAACACATCATCGGGAAACAGACGGTTGAAATCCAGTTGTTAAAAAAATTTTTGGGACACTACAGCTCACCATAGCCGAGCTAGTGTCCCTAGCTGCTTCGTTCAGTACCAAGGGAAGGCTTAGCCCCTGTCTCCGACTGCTGGCCCTGCCTCGAAGTACTTTCTACGCCCATCAACAACAACGAACCTTGAAAGACCGGTATCAGAACCTCAAACCCATCCTCCACGGCATCATTCTGAAGAACCCATCGTATGGGTATCGACGTCTCAAGCATGCCCTGGCAAAGAAACGGATCATGATCAACCACAAGCTGCTGAAGAAACTCCTCCGAACTTGGGGGCTATCACTGCCAAGAAAGCTCAAAAGGAAGCGTAAAAGTGGCATTGAGCAGATCCTCACCGAGCTGGGGGCCAGGGTGAATCTGGTGAAGACTATTCCACCCTCGGATCGTTTCCCATTCAGGATTGTGTACACCGACTTCACAGAGCTCACCTGCCATGCAGGAAAGGCCTATCTCATTGTCTTTCTGGATGATGTCTCCAAGCGAGTCCTGGGGTACGCCATCGGTCTCTCAGCGAGCACTCAACTCGCCCTTCGGGCTTTTTCAAAGGCCAAACAGTATCTCGCCAGGAAAAATGCTGATCTCAGATCAATGATCATCCACCAGGATCAAGGCACACAATTCACCAGCTATGAGTATGTTCTGAAACTCACCACCGATGGAATCACTCCCAGCTATTCTCGAAAAGGATGTCCTCAGGACAATCCGGGGATGGAATCTTTCTACGGCAGACTTAAGGATGAATGGAACAATCTCTTC
>OBEQ012111458.1_pt1 | contig 41602 bp, 40 predicted proteins | sample 1670901 | NCBI WGS metagenome assembly OBEQ01 (sample SAMEA104232315, study PRJEB22302) | groundwater metagenome | biome: forest; feature: aquifer; material: groundwater | place: USA | collected 2011-08-07 | depth 5.4 m
AATGGTAAACAAGAATACACATTAATTATTGAAATGACCGCACAAAAATCATTTTATGTATATTTTGCGATTTCTATACTCATTTTAATTGCATTAGTGACCCTTTTAATGAGAGTATTTTTGCGAAATAAGTGAATTTTATAAAAAATAAAGCAAATTTAGTTGGCTTAATGCTTTTTGGTTTAGTTTTGGGGCTTGCCTATTATAGGTGGTTTACCCCAACTCCAATCATAGGCGGAGACTGGCCATATTTTTTTAATGAAACAATAAAAGAATTTCCCTTTTCCGTTCCTTCATGGAATACTTGGCGAGCGAATGGTTTGGGCGGAACAAACCAAATTTATTTTTTACAAATCTTTGAAAACTTCACAACGTCTTTTGTAAATTGGTTTAACATTCCTTGGGTTTTGGTATATAAAATTTTATGGTTTGGTCTTTTTTTGGTTCTGGGAGTTTTCTCAAGCATGTATTTATTAAAGATAATTTTGCAAAGTAGGCCTCTATGGGTAAGGTTAATTGCTCCAATTATTTTTGTTTCAAATACATACGCTTTAATGGTAGCCGATGGTGGGCAGATGGGAGTTTTACTATCTTATTCATTATCTCCTCTTGTTTTAGCCACATTTATTAAACTTATTAATACTCAAGGTGATAGAGTTAAAAAATTAGAGCAAGGTTTGGTTTGTGGACTAATTTTATCGGCTCAAGTCATGTTTGATCCCAGAATTGCATATTTGACAATGATTGCCAGTTTTATATATTTTGTATTTAATTTCTTATCCAATAAGAATAGTTTTTCAAAATTTTTGTATTCAATAGTCTTTACATTTATAATTCCTGGAATTATTACGATTCTTATTCATGCTGTTTGGATTTTGCCCTACATTTTAAGTAAACAAAGTTTTGCTAACAATTTTGGTGAAGCCTATTCTGGCGTTGGAATTGTTAAGTTTTTAAGTTTCGCCAGTTTTTCACAAACGTTGTCCTTGCTGCATCCAAATTGGCCGGAAAATATTTTTGGAAAAGTATATTTTATGAAACCTGAATTTTTAATAATTCCGATTGTTGCTTTTTCTTCCTTGTTTTTTCTTCAGAAAATCAAAGATTCAAATAATAAAATAATTTATTTTTGTATATTAGGTTTATTGGGAGCGTTCTTGGCAAAAGGATCAAATCCTCCATACGGAGAAATCTATCTGAGTGCTTTTTCTAATATTCCCGGTTTTATACTCTTTAGAGACTCTACGAAGTTTTATGTTTTTGTGACCCTAGCTTATTCTGTATTAATACCTTTTGGGTTGGAAAAATTATCCACTAAATTTTCCAAAGTTAAACTTATCGTACCAATCCTTTTTATTTTTTTCTGGCTTTTTACAATTAATCCGGCAATTCTGGGACAACTGTCTGGTACTTTTAGAAATCACGAAGTCCCACAGGAATATTTATTGCTGAAAGATTTTCTTAATGGCCAACCAGATTTTTCTAGAACTTTTTGGGTTCCAAGACAAAATCGTTTTACTTTCTATTCCGATATGCATCCTTCCGTTGAGGCTGTATCGCTTTTTAAAGCTTCTAGTAATGAAGAGATTATAAACAAATTAAAGAAAGAAGATGCCCGAAAGTACTTAGAAAAATTGGCAATTAAGTATGTAATAATTCCATATGATCCAATGGCAGATATTTTTCAAAAGGATAGGAAGTATGATGACTCATCGTACAAAAATTTAATCAACGATCTAAATAAAGTTAAATGGTTAAAAAAAATAAATGGGTTTGAAAAAATAGCGGTATTCCAAACGCCCGAAAAAAACGATCATATATATCTTATGAATGGGAAAGTAATATCAAATAAAATGATCACTCCATACCATTATCAAGTAACAGTTAATATGGAAAAATCAACAGAATTAATTTTTTCGGAAAGCTATAATCCATATTGGATAATAAAAGAAGACAGAAATATTAGTTACTCAAAAAAGACCTTGGACAATCTCAATAGTTTTAAGTTAAATAAAATAGGTACTTATAGTTTTGAAATATATTTTTCTCAGGAAAATTATTATACTTTTGGAAGGATTATTTCTATCTCTACTCTTTTTATGATATTGTTGTTTTTTGTTTTGCTCAAGAAAGAAATTTTATTGCATAATTAGACTAACTTGGCTATAATCTCATGATATGAGAATTTTGGTAACGGGTGCGGCTGGATTCATGGGTTCCCATTTAGTAGATTTTTTAGTTAAAGATCCCGCCAATGAGGTTTTTGTCGTTGACGATCTCTCGGGGGGATATGTCAAGAATATTGATAGTAAAGCGCATTTCACAAAACTTGATCTTAGAAATCGTAAAAAGAATGAAGAATACATTCTGAGAGTAAAACCCGAACTTTTATATTATTTGGCCGCAGATGCTTCTGAAGGACGAAGCCAATTTACCCCTTTAAGCTCCACGGAAAGAAATTATCTTGCATATATGTATACCCTTATCCCCTCTATTAAACACGGGCTGAAAAAAGTAGTCCTTACAAGTTCCATGAGCGTGTACGGTAGCCAAAAGCCTCCGTTTTCTGAAAATATGTTAAAAAAACCCGAGGATATATATGGTATTGCAAAAGCTGCAATGGAAGATGCAACAGAAATATTAGCAAAAGTACATGATTTTAATTACGTTATAATTAGGCCGCATAATGTATATGGCTCTAAGCAAAATTTGGCGGATCCATACAGAAATGTTATTGCTATTTTCATTAATTGCATTCTAAATAATAAAAATTTTTATATCTATGGTGATGGTAACCAGAAAAGAGCTTTCACATATATTGATGATTTTACCCCCTATTTTGCTAAGAGTGGATTCGAAGATCAATGTAACGGAGAAGTGATCAATATCGGACCAAAAGAAGAATATACCATCAACCATCTGGCAGGAATTGTTCTTAGCGAATTTTTTAAAGATGGAAAAATTCCTTCTAATTTAAAACCAAAATACCTTCCTTTGCGTCCTCAAGAGGTTATGGAAGCATATTGCACAAACGATAAAGCCGCAAAGCTTTTAGGATATAAAACTAGCACGTCTCTAAAGCAGGGGATTAAGAAATTTATCGAATGGGCAAAGGAGAAAGGCCCTCAAAAGTTTAAGTATCTAAAAGAAGGTGTAGAGCTTAAAAATAAAAATTTGCCTGAGACTTGGAGTAAAAAACTCATATAACATGCCAAAGGTTTCGATAATTGTTCTCAATTGGAATGGTAAGAAATTTCTCAAGAATTGCTTAGATTCACTTCAAAAATTAACCTATACTTCAATAGAAATAATTGTAGTCGATAATAATTCCAAGGATGGTTCTTTAGAATTTGTTAAGAAAAATTATCCAAAGATTATTCTTGTTGAGAATAAAGAGAACTATGGTTTTGCGAAAGGCAACAACATTGGGTACAAAAAAGCAAAAGGGGAATATATTCTAATCTTAAATAACGACACTGTCGTAACTCCTGATTTTTTAAATCCACTAGTAGAGACTTTTAAAAAAGATTCTCATATTGGATGTTTACAGCCGCAGATAAGGCTGTTGGAAAATAAAAATATGCTTGACGGGGTTGGTGCTTTCCTTACGTCTACCGGTTTTTTGTATCATTTCGGGTACTTAAAAGTTAAGAACAGAGATATATACAACAAGCGCATGAAGATTTTCTCTGCAAAAGGTGCATGTATGTTACTCAATAGAAAGGCAATAGAAAAAGTTGGTTTGTTCGATGAAGATTTTTTTATCTTTTTTGAGGAAACCGATTTATGCTTTCGTCTTTGGCTTGCCGGTTTTACCGTTGTCTACGAACCAGAGTCGATTATTTATCATATTGGAGGCGCAGATACCACATCCTCTAAGTCCTATCAAGTTGAAAGACGAGCATATCTCTCTTTGAGAAATATGTTCTGTTCATATCTAAAAAATTTTGGAACGATAAACTTATTAGTGATTCTGCCAATTTTTATCTTCCTCCAAGTATGTTTGGTATCTTATTATCTTATTACCTTAAGAATAAAATTAGTGATTACAGTTTTTAAAGCATTTCTATGGAATATAGTAAACATAGAAAAAACATTGAAGAAAAGAAGTATTATTCAGCATAAAATAAGAACTTTTTCAGATACAAAGCTTAATGAAGAAATAATTCAAAATCCAGGATTTAACTATTATTATTACCTTCTTATTGGCAAGCTGAGTTTCTATAAAGATAAACTTTACATATGAAAAAAGTTATAGAATGTGCTGTCTGCAAATCAAAAAAATTTACTTTTCAATATCTATCTAAAGATAGAATGTTCAATTTACCGGGAGAGTTTTCTGTTAAGAAATGTTCCAATTGCTCTCTTGTATTTTTAGATCCGCAACCTGATTCGCAATCACTAAAAAGATATTATCCCAGCAAGAACTACTATGCTTATCAAAAAAGAAGGAAAAAAGGTTTTTTTGAAATTCTAAGAGAATATCTTATAGCACACTATTATTCTCCAAATGTTTTTAGTCTATTTATATCGACTTTTATACAAAATGTTCCTGCAATGCCATCGTATCCAATGAGTGAAAAAATTCTTGATATTGGGTGTGGAGCCGGTGACACCTTAATCCTTTTAAAAAAGTTAGGATGGGATACTTATGGCATAGATATGGATCTTTTAGCAATTCAGAATGCTAAAAAAAGAGGGTTAAGCAACGTGAGTCTTGGAACATATAAGGATATTTCTAAATATCCAGATAATTATTTTGACGCAATAAGACTTTACCATGTAATTGAACACATAGACGATCCTTCTTTGTGTCTAAGGATTATACAAAAAAAATTAAAAAAAGATGGAGAAGTAATTGTGGGAACTCCAAATGTTTCAAGTCTTGCTAGCAATGTTTTTCGATCTTATTGGTATAACCTAGATTCACCCAGACATTTATTCCTTTTTTCTCCACAAACTCTTGGAAAATTGTTAAAAAAAAATGGATTCAATATAAACAAGATAGAATTTTGTTCTGCCGGAGGAATTGCGGGAAGCTTTCAGTACGTGCTAGATGGCCTTTTTGGCAAAAAGATCGACCTTATACATAAGATGTACATCGTGTTTTTGCTTTACCCTTTTGAATGGCTTCTGAACAGATTTAGTACAGGAGATGTCTTTGTAATTAGAGCAAGGAAATGATAAAATCCAAGTTTAGATATGATTAGCGTAGTTATTCCTGTTTTTGACGAAGGGCAGAGTTTGGAGTCTTTTTATAAAGAATTATTAAGTACCCTAAAAGGGAGAGAATACGAAATTATATTTATAGATGACGGTTCTAAGGATAACTCTTTAAATATCTTAAAGAATTTTAGAAAGAATAATAAGTCAGTCCGCATATTTTCATTTCGAAGAAATCAAGGTAAAGCAGAAGTGCTTACTTTTGGTTTCGAAAAAGCAAAAGGGGAATATATAGTAACATTGGATGCAGATTTACAAGACAAACCTTCAGAAATTCCTAAACTCTTGAAAAAAATAGAAGAAGGATGGAATTTGGTATGCGGTTGGAGACGCAACAGAAAAGATCCAATTTTTAAGGTTTTATCATCGAGGCTTTTTAATCTTCTGGTTTCATTTCTTTGGGGGAGTAAACTGCATGACTATAACTGCGGATTAAAAGTATACACAAAGGATGCAGCGAAGAATCTGAGGCTATATGGAGGAATGCATAGATTTATTCCGCTTCTTGCTTACCAAGAAGGATTTATGATTACGGAGGTTGAAGTAGAACATCAAAGCAGGAAACATGGGAAATCAAAATATGGCTTGTCAAAGATTTGGAGAGATATTCCAGACATGTTTACAATGCTTTTTTTAATGCGCTATCGCAATAGACCGCTTCACTTTTTTGGATTCATAGGGGCCAGTTTGTTAATTATAGGTATTCTCATTTTAGGATATTTATCGGTATTGAGGTTTGAGGGGGAAGTAGTTGGTAGAAGGCCACTTCTTTTCTTCGGCATGCTTTTGGTTCTAAGCGGGTTACAGGTATTTTTTACGGGATTTTTGGCAGATCTTATGATAAATCTTTCTCAAAACAACAGCAAAGAACCTCTCTTAAAATATTCTTCTGATCAGTAGTTTCTATTTTTCTCCCAAAACCATAATCCAAGGAAATGGCAGTTTCACCCTTTTTATTTTCACACCGTGTTCACCCATTAGCTTTAGAAAAGAAAAAATAGTCCAATGTTGAATATGCTCTGGATCATTTCCAAACTGCATCAGGTTTTTCCCCCGCAAGAAATTACTTATCATAAAAAATGGTTCATTTGGCGCACTTATAATTAAATACTTTTTGGAGACTCTTAGCATTTCCTTGAGTGCCTTTGCAGGCGTGTCTAAATGTTCAACGACCTCTGTGCAGATTATCAGATCAAAAGAATTGTCTTTGTATGGAAGTTTATAGATCGATCCTTGTTTGAATATTAGATCTGGGAAAAGTTTTTTACCAAAGGACAGGGCATCTTTTGAATATTCAATTCCCTCAATTTTTTTGCCAACGTCGCTTTTTAAAAGTTTATCCATCGTAAATCCTTCTCCACAGCCCGCATCAAGTATTGATTCTACTTTTAAGGATTTTGCTAGTGAAATTAAAGAAGAGTAAAAATTTTTGATTAAGAATTTTTGGATTGGGTTTTTGTTCGTATGCTTAACAAAGTTAGTAGAAAGCGGAATTTTTGTCATTTAATAGGTTTTGTGCAATAATTCATTATAGGTAATACTAAATGAAGATACAAGATATAGCTTTTTTTGTGGTTTTGGCATTATTAATAGTAAAGCGCAATCCGAAACTAATGATTGTTTGTGGAATTATGTGTCTTTTCTTATCAATCCCTCTTTTTTCCTTTTGGATTTTCTTTACGGCAGAGCATTTAGTTTGGTATGCCGTATCATTTTTTCTTTTGGCAATAATTTTTAATATAATTTACAACAAAAAGTAATGAAAGGAGATGATATGAAAAAAACTGAAGGACTATCAGTGACACTCAATATCGCGATTTTGCCTTCGAATAATACAGCTATGGAAGCAATAGGAATGAGTAAAAAAGTTGAGAATGAAATAGAGTCTGAATTCATTCTTGATAATAGGAAAGTGCTTCCTCACATAACCGTATATCAAGCACAATATCCAAATAAAAACGTAGAGCTCTTGAAAAAACTGGTTCAAGATTTATCTCAGGGGGAATCATTTGAAGTTAATCTTGATGTGATAGAGGTATCACATGAGACTTTTCTTTTTTGGAAATGCGACACAGCAAATGTTTTAAGAGAACTTCAAGAAAGGGCAATTAAGATAGCGAATCCATTAAGGGAAGGTCTTATTCCAGCACAGTTTGCTAACGTAGCTGGTTTGAGTGAGGGAGATAAATATGATATAAAAACCTTTGGTGCATTGCTTATCGGTTCACGATATGAGCCTCATATAACGATTACAAGACTGAAGAGAAAAGAAGACGCCGAAAAAGCAATGAGAATTTTAGGTAGTTCGAAAAAGCTTTCTTTTAAGCCGAAAGCTTTAATTCTGGGCTATCTTGGTCAACACGGTACTGTAACAGACGTAATTGAAAGCTTCCGTTTTAAATAGTTGATCTGATACAATTAGATAGTGAAGATTGGAATAGACATATCTCAGATTGCATACGAGGGAACAGGTGTTGCCCAATACACAAGGTCTTTGGTTGAAAGTTTGTTAAAAATCGATAAAGAGAATGAATATATTCTGTTTTTTTCTTCTTTCAGGAAAAATTTTAAATCTTCAATTTTCTCGCCTAGCTCAAGCTTTGGCGAAGCGGGCAATTTTAAGTCAAATTCAAATGTTAAAATCAAGAAATTTAAATTTCCGTCTTCATTATTAGATTTATTGTGGAATAAATTCCATATTTTTCCGATAGAATGGTTGATTGGAGATATAGATGTATTTATTTCTTCAGACTGGACTCAACCCCCAACAGTAAAGGCAAAAAAAGCAACAATACTTTACGATCTGATTGTGTATAAATACAAAAATGAAACAGATGGTAAAATTGTAAGTGTGCAAAGAAGAAGACTAAAATGGGTTAAAAAAGAATGTGATTATGTAATTTGTATTTCTGAATCAACAAAGAAAGATGCAATTGAGATTCTTGGAATAGATAAAAAAAAGATAACAACAATATATCCTGGGATATAATATGACAATCGGAATAGATGGTAATGAGGCGAATGTTGAAAATAGAGTTGGAATAAGCGAATATGCCTTCGAACTATTAACGCAGTTCTCAAGTTTAAAGTTTTCAAGTTTAAAGTTTAAGATATATCTTAAAGATCAGCCAAAAGGAGATCTGCCCGCTGAAGATGAAAACTGGAAGTACAGAGTGATTGGTCCAAGGAAGTTATGGACGCAAATTGGTCTTCCTTTAGACCTTTTTATTCACAAACCAAAACCAGATATTTTCTTTAGTCCTACACATTATGCGCCAAGATTTTCCCCCGTTCCAACAGCAGTTTCAATAATGGACGTTTCTTATATTCATTTTCCAGAGCTTTTTAGAAAAAGAGATTTATACCAGCTAAAAAATTGGACTGCATATTCTGTTAAGAATGCATCAATAGTCTTTACTATTAGCCATTTTTCAAAAAATGCTATACTTGAAGAATATAAGATACCTGAAGATAAGATTATAGTAACTTATCCTGGGGTTAAAAAAGGAATTGACTCATCGAAAGTAAGACTAGGTATGGACAAAATTAAAAAAAAATATGGGATCAGCAATGAATACATTCTTTTTGTTGGAACCCTGCAGCCAAGGAAGAATATTGTCAGATTGATAGAAGCTTTTAAAGAAATAATAAAAGATAAGGAAAAGTTACAGTTAATTATAATCGGTAAAAAGGGATGGCTTTATGATGAGATTTTGAAAGCTCCTAAAAAATACAATATTGAGAATAATGTTAAATTTCTAGATTTTGTAACAAATGAAGATTTGTCATCCTTTTATCAAAATGCGACTTGTTTTGTTTTCCCAAGTTTATACGAGGGATTTGGATTACCGATTCTCGAAGCAATGCAATATGATTGTCCTGTAATAACTAGTAATGTTAGTAGTCTTCCTGAGGTAGGCGGAGAGGCTGTGCTTTACATAGACCCTTTAAGCTCAAGTGATATTGCAGCTAAAATAAGAATGATTATTAACGATCCAAAACTTAGAAAAGAGCTTATTGAAAAAGGCAAAAAACAAGTTGCAAAATTCTCTTGGGAAAAAACCGCGAGAGAGACATTATCTGTTTTAGAGAATCTTGTTAATCAAAAAAATGAATAATATGCTAGAAAAGATTATGAATCGCATAGAAACTGTTTGTTTGGAGCTTGAAGTTATGCTTATTCATATTGTAGGTTTTATTCCCTCACATATTCTCCGCCGTTTTTTTTATAGGATTAGTGGTGTAAAGATTGGGAAAGGTTCAACTTTCCACAAGGGACTTCGTTTGTATAACCCAAAGAATATTGTGATTGGAGATGATTCAATAATCGGCGAGATGTGTGTCTTGGATGGAAGAGACAATCTCATTATAGGAAGTCATGTAGACATAGCGTCTGAAGTTATGATCTATAACTCAGAACACGATGTAGATAGTGAGGATTTTCACGCAATAAATGCACAAGTTATTATAGACGATTATGTTTTTATTGGTCCAAGAGCAATCATTCTTCCGGGTGTAACTATTGGTAAAGGAGCGGTTGTCGGAGCAGGTGCAGTTGTAACTAAAAATGTTGATCCATACGCTATAGTTGGGGGAGTTCCAGCAAAGATTATTAGAGAAAGAAAATTAAAAAATCCTCATTATAAACTTGGTAGAGCAGCATGGTTTCGATAATAATAGTATCTTTTAATACAAGGGAATTACTTAAATCTTGCCTTGAATCAATTTATACAAACTTAAGAAATTTTGAGTTTGAGATAATTGTTGTTGATAATATGTCCAGAGATGGTACAGTGGAGATGATAAAGAAAGAATTTACAAAAGCAAGATTAATTCAAAACAAAACAAATGTTGGGTTTGCAAAAGGATGCAATATTGGGGGAGAAAACGCAAAGGGAGAATATTTGCTTTTTCTCAATTCAGATACTCAAATAAAAGATGATACAATAAAAAATATGCTTGTAGTTTTGGAACAAAATAAAGAAATTGGAGTTATTGGTGGAGAGCTGCAAAACATTGACGATACAACTTCCGAATCTTATGGTTCGTTTTATTCTATTAAGTCTATTATTTCCCTTCTCTTTTTAAGTTTTTTAAAGAAGAAAAAAGTATTATCAGAAAAGAGTATTGTAGATTGGGTGAGTGGTGGGTTTATGTTGATCAAAGCTCCTGTTTTTAAAAAGCTCAATGGGTTTGATGAGCGTTTTTTTATGTATGTAGAGGATATGGAATTATGTTTCAGAGTTATAAAACTGGGTTATTCTACTATGTTTTTTCCACAGGCGAAAGCTTTTCATCAAGGTCAAGGAAGTTCAGATCGATCTTTTGCAATAGTTAATATCTTCAAAGGTATATTGTATTTCTACAGAAAGCATAAAACATATCCTGAGTATATATTAATAAGAATGCTCCTGACAATAAAAGCAATTTCTGTAATGATAATTGGCATTTTAACCTTTAACAAAAAATTAGTACTAACATATCAGAAAGCTCTTGTTTTTTAAAACATGAAATTATTCAAGTGGGTTCAAAATAACTTTTTCTTTCTCATTACTCTCTTTTTGCTCGCATTTATTCCTCTTTATCCGAAGATTCCACTTTTGGATGTTCAAAATACTTGGGTTTATGTTCGGCTAGAAGACGTTATTGTTGCATCTGTTTTTCTTATCTGGGTTACTTTCGTTTTACTTAGGAAAGTTACGTTAAAAACTCCATTAACAATGCCAATACTCATTTTTTGGATAATCGGAGGATTATCGACTCTGCATGGTGTTCTTCTCATTTTTCCAACCATTGCTAATGTTTTCTCCAACGTTGCGCTTTTAAGCATGCTGAGGAGAATAGAATATTTATCCTTATTTTTTATTGCCTATTCTGCTATAAAGGAAAAAAAATATATCTATTATATTGCTACGACATTAACGATTGTTCTTCTGTTAATTGTTGCATACGGAATAGGTCAAAAATTTCTAGGATTCCCTGCTTTTCTAACAATGAATGAAGAATTCGCTAAAGGTACTCCTATAAGGCTTTCAGAGCTATCAAGAGTTCCTTCTACATTCGCAGGTCATTATGATTTAGCAGCATATCTAGTTTTAATAATTCCTATTATTGTCAGCATGGCTTTTGGATTCAAAAATTTATTTATAAAGATTGCATTATTAGTATCTGCTATTTTAGGCTTTGGTCTGATTTTTATGACAGTATCTAGAGTGTCATTTGTAGTACTCTTGCTTTCATTGGTATTATTATTACTTTTTCAGAAAAAAAGATTAATTATATTTTCACTTGTCCTGATTTCTATTTTATTTCTGATTCTTTCTCCAAGTTTGCTTGCTCGTTTTGGCAGTACGGTTTCAGAAGTTAACGTATTGATTGATGCAAAAACAGGAGACTCGATAGGGCAGATAAAAGAGGTCCCAGCTGAATATTTCAGAAATAAAACTGTCTTAAGACAACCAGCATCAAAATCTGAAGCAAATCAGGCTAGTTCTTCTGCCATAATACCCTTTATATTAATTCCGCCAGTTGTACCTCTTGTTATAGAAGAAAATGCTTCAACTGGGGAAAAACTTACACAAGGATCGAGTTACATAAACCTTCCCTTGTCGCCTGTTATAAAAAAGGTGGGAGAATACTATTATCAGAAATCAGATAGCCAAGATGGAGTAGAGTCATCGACAATTAAGGTATTTTATGGAGAGTTTATAATAAAAAGGGCTAAGGCTTATGACCTATCATTTACGACAAGATTTCAAGGAGAATGGCCAAGGACATTATTGGCGTTTAAGAGAAATATAATTTTGGGCAGTGGATATGGTTCTGTTAGTCTTGCAGTTGATAATAATTATCTAAGAATTTTAGGAGAATCGGGACTTTTAGGATTTATTTCCTTTGCTTCAATATTTTTAATTGCAGGTATTTATATTAAAAAAATTCTCCCTGACGTTGATTCTAAAGTCGTTAGAAGTTTTATATTAGGTTTTGTTGCTGGAACATTTGGGCTTTTGTTAAACGCAGTTCTTATTGATGTTTTTGAGGCTTCAAAAATTGCTTTCACATATTGGGTGTTAATGGGTATAGTAATTGGATTTTTACGGTTATATAAAAAGGAAGATGTAGATATGCTTAAGGAATTGATAAAAATAATAACTTCTACATACGCAATTGTTATTTATCTTTTAATTATTACAATTGTGCTTTTTTACTCACTATCAAGTAACTATTTTGTAGGTGACGATTTTACTTGGCTAAGATGGATTTCGGATGATCATTTCAGGAATGGGATTTTCAATTATCTTACAGAGGCTAAAGGATTTTTCTATCGACCGGGGACAAAATTGTATTTTTCTTCGATGTACTCAATTTTTTGGTTGAATCAAACCATGTATCATTGGGTTTCGATTTTTCTACACTTCTTAGTGGCAATGCTTCTTTTCTTGATTGCAAAGAAGATTTTTAAAAATTCCTTTCCGTCTGCAGTTAGTGCAGTTTTATTTCTAATTCTAAGTGGACATCATGAAGCAATCTTTTGGATTTCATCTACGGGTTTTATTTTTAACGCTGTATTTGCTTTTCTTAGCTTGCTATTTTTTATATATTGGCAAGAAAAGAATAAGACAATTTATCTTCTTATTTCCTTATTTTCTGTTGTCTCTAGCTTACTTTTTCACGAACTCGGAGTGATTGTTCCATTTATAATCATTCTATATGATGCTGTTTTTGGTGAAAGACTTAGTCAAATCAAACTACCCAGGAAAATTTATTATTTAATTTTTCTATCTCCGCTTTTGCCATATTTAATCTTGCGTTATATTGCTCAAAGTCATTGGTTGAATGGAGATTACAATTATAACTTAATTAAACTTCCTTTTAATTTTGTTGGAAATACTATTGGATATATACTTCTGACCCTTTTAGGCCCATCGTCATTATCTCTCTATCAGATGTTAAGGAATTTTTCAAAAGCACATGAGATATTTGCAATACTTGCTTCGCTTATTGCAATTACTGCTATTGTTTTCTTGTATAAAATTCTTATCAAGAAGGTGACAAAAGAAGAAAGAAAGATCGTTATTTTTGGATTAATGTTTTTCATAGTAACCCTACTTCCGTTTTTAGGGTTAGGTAATATATCCTCTCGTTATAGTTATTTAGCTTCTGCAGGACTTATGATTATTGCCGCATTTTTCATTAAAAAGATATATATTTATCTTTCAGCTATTAGCGATAGATACATTTCTATTTCAAGTGTAACAATATTAGTATTGATATTTTTTATGGTCAATCTATTTCAGTTGCAAAAGCTTCATGTAGATTGGCAAACTGCAGGAGAAAGTTCAAAAAGATTTCTCACATCTCTCAATGAAGTATACTCAGAAGATTCTGCAAAAAAGCACATTAAGCTTTATTTTATTAATGTGCCAATTAAGCTTGGAGATGCTTGGGTATTTCCCGTAGGATTAAGTGATGCGGTATGGTTTATTATTAGGAACGATAATATTGATGTTTACCAAGTCGCATCTGTAAAAGAAGTTTTAAATATAGGAGTATCTGGGAATGATAAAATACTTGAGTTCAATAGCAAAGGGGAAGTTGCAGAAATAAAATAGATTAATAAAATCCATAAATGAAGAATATCGATTTTTTTTTACTTACGTTAATTGTTTTAGGCGCATTTATTGTTCGTCTATATCATTTTAATAGCCCAGTTGCCGATTGGCATTCATGGAGACAATCAGACACATCTTCTGTGTCTAGGAATTTTATTAAGTACGGGTTTGATATTTTTCATCCTAAATTTGATGACTTATCAAACGGTGTGTCTCTTATTGACAATCCTCAAGGATATCGGTTTGTTGAATTTCCAATATACAATGTTTTACAAGCTGGACTTTTTAAATTATTCAGCCATTTTACGATTGAAGAATGGGGTCGTTTGGTAACTATATTTTCTTCACTGGGATCTATAGTGTTTATATACCTACTGGTTACAAAGTATATTTCAAGTAAAGCAGGTTTAATTTCTGCTTTTTTCTTTGCCTTCTTGCCGTATAGTATTTACTACGGTAGGGTAATCTTACCTGATCAGTTAATGGTAATGACAATGCTTGGAGGAATTTACCTCTTTGATAAATATCTTGAAAATACAAAATCATATTATTATTTTCTTCTTGCATTGTTATTTTCGGCAACAGCAGTTTTAATCAAACCATTCGTATTGTTCTTTTCATTACTTCTTTTATATCTTGCATGGAAAAAATTTAACCTTGGCTTTATAAAGCAAAAAAAATTATGGGTTTTTGCACTCTTAACCTTATTACCTTTTGTATTATGGAGACTATGGATGAATCAGTATCCGGAAGGAATTCCAAGAAACGATTGGTTGTTTAATGGAAATAATATTCGCTTTACTGGTTCTTTTTTCCATTGGATTTTTGCGGAAAGAATTTCTCGTTTGATTCTCGGTTTTTTTGGTTTACCTTTTGTTATTTTAGGACTAATATCAAACCACAAAAAAGAAAAATGGCTATTCTATCTCTTCGCAATATCAGCAATAATCTATTTAACAGATTTGGCAACCGGTAATATCCAGCACGATTATTATCAAATTCTTATAATACCCAGCTTAGCGATTTTATTTGGAAAAGGAGTAGATTTTGCTCTTTCGAATGTTGGTTTGGTATTTAACACCTATGTTACTTATTTTATAGTTGCAGTCAGTATAATGTTTATGCTCTCATTTGGATGGTTTGAAATTAGATATTATTATGGAATTCAACATCCGGAAATTATTGAAGCGGGTAAAGCAGTTGATCAACTTACTCCAAGAGATGCTAAGATAATTGCAATCTATAATGGAGATACTACATTTTTATATCAGACGAATAGACGCGGTTGGCCTGTTTTTGAAAGATCGCTTAAGGACTTTGTAAAGGCGGGGGCAGGATACATAGCTTTTGTGAATCCTAGTAAGGAAGAGTTGCATTTCTCAAAAGAATTTACAACAGTAAAAATTACCTCGACATACGCTATATTTGATCTAACTAAGCCTCTGCCTGCAGGAAAATTATTGTTAAAATGAGAATATTAATTGTTTCCTCCTTTTTACCTTTTCCTCTTTTTTCAGGAGGACATATTCGATTGTTTAATCTTATTAAAAAGCTATCGGAAAAACATGAAATAATTTTGATTGGAGAGCAAAGAGATTACCAAACTCAAGACGATTTAAAAGAGCTTAAAAAGATTTGCAAAGAAATAATTTCTGTTCCTAGACAGAAACAATGGTCGATCCAAACCATATTGAAGACTGGATTATCTACTTATCCATTCTTAATGACTGGTCATACCAGCAATAATTTTAAAGAAAAAATTCAGAACGTGTTAGATAGCAATAAAATAGACTTGATTCATGTTGAGACATTTTATGTAATGCAGAACTTACCCAAAACCGACATTCCCGTTGTTTTAATTGAACATAATATAGAATATTTGGTATATCAAAGATATTTACAAAGAGTTCCAGTAGTTTTTCGGCCTTTCCTTTTGATAGATATTATAAAAATCAAATATTGGGAAAATAAATTCTGGAAAAGAGCTAATAAAGTTATTTGCGTATCAGAAGAAGAAAAGAAATTTATAGGAAGACCAGATACGGAAATCGTTCCAAATGGAGTAGACCTGGAAAAGTTCAAAATTCATCCATTCGACAAGTCATTCGACCGTGAGCTCAGACCGAATCGGCTCAGGACAAAATTCAAAGTTCAAAAGGTAGAGAAAAGAATGCTTTTTATTGGGGATTTTAAATGGATACAAAATAGAGATGCGGTTGAGTGGATACTGAAAGAAATTTGGCCAAAAATAAATGGAAGATGGAGGATTGAAAATGGAAGCTTGACGTTATGGATTGTGGGAAGGAATATTCCTAGTTCGATAAAGAATTTAAGTAATGATGCAAATATTGTATTTGATGAAAATGCTTCCAAAGATACGTTTGAGATTTTCAAAAAAGCAGATATTTTATTATCTCCAATAAGAGTTGGTGGAGGAACGAGTTTTAAAATTCTCGAGGCAATGGCATCGGGAGTTCCTGTTATTACTACAAAGCTTGGCATAGAGGGAATAGACGCGAAAAATAATAAAGAGGTTTTATTAGCAGAAAATGCTAATGAATTTTCAGATCAGGTTATAAACACTTTAGATAATGAAAAACTCTATTCAGATGTAGTAAAAAATGCAAGAAAATTGATTGAAGAAAAATATGATTGGAAAATCATCGTTAAAAAGCTAGAAGAAGTTTATGGATCTGTTGTTATCAAATAGAAGTGTATGGTTGATTTATCTATAATTATTGTTTCGTATAACACAAAAGAGTTTTTAAAAAACTGCATTAAGTCGATTGCAGATAATATCGATGGATTAAAAGTGGAAATAATCATCGTAGATAATGCTTCAAAAGATGGAACGGTTGGAGAAATTCAAAATTCAAAATTCAAAATTCAAAATTACAACTTAAAATTCAAAATGATCGAGAATAAAAACAATTTAGGGTTCTCGAAGGCTAATAATATAGGTGTAAAAAACTCAAATGGAAAATATTTATTATTTCTTAATCCGGATACAATTGTCAAAAAGTCAACATTAACTCGTATGGTTAATTTTATGAATCAATATAAAGATGCTGGTGCGGCTACTTGCAAAATAGAACTTCCCAACGGAGATTTAGATGACGCTTCTCATCGCGGATTTCCAACACCCTGGAGAGCCTTTTGCCATTTTACTGGAATTTCAAAGATTTTTCCTAATTCTCAATTTTTTAATGGTTATCATTTGGGATGGAAAGATCTTGATAAGGTTCATTCAATTGATTCTGCAGCAGGAGCTTTTATGATTGTTGAGAGGGAAGCAGGGGAAAAAATTAGTTGGTGGGATGAAGACTTTTTCTGGTATGGGGATGATTTAGATTTTTGCTATAGACTTAGAGAAAAGGGATGGAAAGTATATTTCGTTCCAGATTGTTCAATACTCCATTACAAAGGGGTTTCTGGTGGGATCAAAGATTCATCTCAGCATCTTACAACGGCGAATAAAGAAACAAAAATTAGGGCAACAAAAGCACGTTTTGAGGCAATGGAAATTTTTTACAAAAAGCATTATATAAAAAATTATAATACTATTGTTACCTGGTTTATCTTTAAAATTATTCATTTGAAACTCTTCCTTAGCCTCAGAAATTATTAATTGTGATATACTTATCTCATGAAAATTGGTATTGACGCTAGGTTGTGGAACGAATCAGGAGTTGGAAGATACACACGAAATCTAGTTACGAATCTTCAGGTTTTAGATAAGAATAATGAATACATACTGTTTGTTTTAAATAAAGACTATCAAAATCTCAAATCTCAAATCTCAAATCTCAAAAATTGGAAACTTTCTATAGCAGACATACGATGGCATACCTTGGAAGAACAATTCAAATTTCCAGCAATCCTTAATAAGGAGAATTTAGATCTTACCCATTTTCCCTATTTTTCTGTTCCTTTATTTTATAACAAACCGTTTGTTGTTACGATTCACGATTTGATCATTAGTCATTTTCCTACAGGAGAGGCATCAACCTTACCCCTGCCTTTATATGGTTTAAAGCTTGCAGGGTATAAATTCATAATTAATAGCGCAGCAAAAAGAGCAAAGAAAATTATTACAGTTTCAAATACAACAAAAGAAGATATTGTAAAAACACTTCATATTAAAGAAGATAGGATTGTAGTTACTTACGAGGGAATAGAAAGTATCTCAGGACAAAATCCAAGAATTAAGTTTAGCAATTATTTTCTTTACGTTGGGAATGCGTATCCGCATAAAAATCTTAAGAGATTAGTTGATGCGTTCAAGATAGTTCGGCAAGAACATAAAAATATCAGCTTACTTTTAGTGGGAAAAGAAGATTATTTTTATAGAAAGTTAAAAGAATATGTTAAAATATATAATCTCGAAAGGTCAGTTTTATTTTCTGGCTATATTCCCGATAGTGAGCTTACATATTTATATCAGAATGCAAAAGCTCTTATAGTCCCATCACTTATGGAAGGATTTGGTCTTCCTGGTCTTGAGGCATTTTCTAATAAATGTATTGTCTTAGCATCTGAAATTCCAGTTTTTAAAGAACTATATAAAGACGGTGCTATTTATTTTAATCCCTTAGAAATTAATTCGATTAAAAATGCTATGGATAAAACATTTAAATCAAAATTAAAAGAAAATTCTGATCGCGGTATAGAACTAGTTAAAAACTTCTCTTGGGAGAAAATGGCAAAGGAGACGCTTAAAATTTATGAAAGTTGCCTTGGTTTACGACCGGGTTAATAAATGGGGAGGAGCCGAGCGAGTTCTTCTTGCCCTTCACAAACTTTTTCCCGACGCTCCCCTTTTTACTTCTGTTTATAATCCCAAATCTGCTCCATGGGCTAGGGCTTTTCGTGTAAAAACCTCTTTTTTACAACATTTTCCTTTTGCATCCTCCCACCATGAGCTATATGCGCCTTTTATGCCACTTGCTTTTCAGAGTTTTTCATTTGATTCATATGATGTGGTAATTTCCATAACATCAGAATTTGCTAAAGGAATAAAAACAGGCAATAAAACTCTACATGTTAGTTATTGTTTGACACCTACTAGATATTTATGGAGTGGGTATAAGGAGTATTTCAGGAATTCATTCTTTAGATCTATTTCGTTCCCTTTAATTTGGATTCTTCGAAAATGGGACAAAAAATTAAGTAAATCCCCAAATATTTATTTAGCAATTTCTGAGGAGGTAAAAAAAAGAATTAAAAAATATTATTATAAGGATTCTTTAGTTTTATATCCTCCTCTAACCCCTTTCAGAAAAATAAAAGAAGAAAAGCATCATCTATCTGGTTATTTTCTGGTGGTTTCCCGTTTAGTTTCTTATAAGCGAGTAGATATTGCCATAAAAGCCTGTAAAAGTCTTAATCTTCCACTTGTCATTATAGGTAAGGGACTCGATGAAAGAAGACTTAAAAATCTTGCAGGACCTAATACGTTTTTTTTAAAAAACTTGACTGATCAAGAACTGTTAGGTTATTATAAGAATTGTAAAGCTTTAATATTTCCAGGGCGTGAAGATTTTGGATTAGCTATCCTTGAAGCTCAAAGTGTTGGTAAGCCTGTGATTGCTTATAAGGCTGGGGGAGCTCTTGAGATAATTAAAGAAAATAAAACAGGTATTTTTTTTAATTCTCAAACTCCAAAATCCTTAATTGAGATTTTAAAACGTTTTAAAGAAAATAAATTTAGAGAAAAGGATTGCATAGATCAGACAGAAGCATTCAATGTCTCAATTTTTAATAAAAAAATGTTATCTATAATTAGAGAGACAAGAAAAAAATAATATGAAGATTGTTATTTTTGCAGGAGGCGTTGGAACAAGATTATGGCCCTTATCAAGAAAAAAAAGTCCAAAGCAATTCGGTAAAATTATAGGTGACAAATCGACTCTTCAGGAAACTGTTGAAAGACTTTCTCCTCAATTTAGCCCGTCTGATATTTTTATTGCAACAGGGAAAAGATATAAAGAAGTTGTAATAGAGCAGCTTCCTCAGATTCCAGAAAATAATTTTATCTTCGAACCAGAGATGCGTGATGTTGGTCCTGCAATAGGACTAGTAACTTCACTCCTTGCTACTCGTTTTCCAGACGAACCTATGGCAATTCTCTGGAGCGATCATTTAGTAAAAAACAAAGAAAGATTTATCAATTCACTTTTATTAGCAGAAGGAATAATTAATGACAAAAAAGCAGAGTTTGTTTTTATTGCGCAAAAACCTAGATTTGCTAATCAGAATATTGGATGGATAGAATTAGGAGATTTAGTTGAAGATCTAGAGGAAACAAAGATATATAAATTCAAGCAGCTTCGTTATAGACCAGAACTAGATGAGGCAGCTAATTTTTTCAAAAATGAAAGATTCGTTTGGAATTTAGGTTACTTTGTTACTACTCCTAAATTCCTGTTCTCTTTATTTAAATTATTCGCGCCTACTATGTTTGAACCGCTTGTTCAATTGCAAAAAACATGGCAAGGACCAGGTTTTGAAGAATCTCTCCAGAGAATTTATCCGACCCTTGAAAAAATTAGTTTTGATAATGCAATTTTAGAAAAACTAAGAGCAGAGAATATATTTGTTGTTTCATCTGACCTAGGATGGAGTGATGTTGGCGCATGGGAGGCATTAAAGGAGGCATTAAGCGATACAAAAGAAGAAAATGTGACACGTGGTAAGGTAATGCTTGAAGATTCAAAAGACTCTTTGGTATTTAACTACACAGATCAGCTTACGGTAGGAATAGATCTTGAAGAAGTAATCGTAATTAATACAGATGACGTTACCTTGATTTGTAAAAAATCATCTGTACCAAAAATTAAAAAATTAGTTGAAAAGCTAGCGGGAACGCCCCATGAGCATCTAACATAAAATATGCCGTATAAAGAAGTAAAGAAAAGCGTTTTCTACGAAATCTCAAAAAGAGCAATGGATATTATTTTTTCTCTTATATTGTTGACAATATTTACTCCTATAATTTTGACAGTAGCTATTTTAATACTGATAACTTCAAAGGGTCCTATTCTGGCAGATACGCCGGAAAGAGTGGGCAAAAATGGAAAACTTTTTAAAATGTATAAATTTCGTTCTATGATTCAAAATGCTCATGAAATACTTCGAGAGAATCCTAAATTTTCCAAATTATTTGACACATATAAAAAAGAAAGTTACAAACTTAAAGATGATCCAAGAATTACTACGATTGGACATTTACTGCGTAAGCATTCACTCGATGAAGTCCCTCAGTTAATGAATGTGTTTAGGGGAGAGATGAGCTTGGTTGGTCCAAGAGCTTATTACCCGGATGAATTAAGAGAGCAACAGAAAAAATATCCTCATACAAAAGGATCTGTAAAAATAGTGCTTTCGGTAAAACCGGGAATTACTGGTTTTTGGCAGGTATCCGGGAGAAGCGAGATAAATTTTGACAAAAGAATAGATATGGATGCAGATTATGTTAAAAAAAGATCTGTTATTTATGACCTTTGGATAATTCTTAAAACCCCATGGGCAATGATCTCCGGCAAAGGCGCACTGTAAGTATTGACATAGGTTAAGGATTGTTGTTATGATTTAGTTTATGGATGAGTTTAAAAAGATAGATTTGGGACCGGCAGTTGACACCAGAATGGATCCAAACTCAAGTTCAGACTCGTCTTCAGAAGGTATGGCTCGTTCCAGAAAAAAATTCCCCAAATTTTTAAAAATAACTCTTGGAGCAATTTTGGTTTTAATTTTAATCTCAGTTCCTCTAATCGTTTTTCCAGCAATTAAAGTTTATAATTCAGCGCTTAAAACTCAAGCCCAAGCAAAAAAAGTTTGGGATGCAGCAAAGACTCAAAATGTTACCCTTGCCAAAGAAGAATTAGTTAAAACAAAGAAATCTTTAGCAGAGACACAAAAAGATTTAAATGCACTTGGTTTTGTCCATTTTATCCCAATTCTTGCTTGGTACTATAACGATACTGACCATATTTTAAAAGCAATGAATCACGGACTTGATGCAGCAGGAGTTTTAGTTGACGCAATTGAACCTTACGTAGATGTATTAGGGTTAAAAGGGAAAGGAAGTTTTGTGATGGGTTCTGCAGAAGAAAGAATAAAAGTTGCAGTTCAAACCATGGGTAAAATTACTCCTAGGATTGACGATATATCAACCTCCTTAGTACTTGCGCAAAAAGAAATTGACCAGGTAAATCCAAATCATTATCCACCAATTTTTGGAGGAAAAAAAGTTCGGGATCAATTAATTACTGCAAAGAAGGTAGCAGATGAGGGTTTTGTATTGGTGGACCAGGCCCGTCCTTTAATAAAAATCTTGCCATCTCTTCTTGGAGAATCTAAGGAAAAGAAATACTTAGTAATATTTCAAAACGATAAAGAAATAAGACCAACAGGAGGTTTTATGACTGCCTATGCAATCTTTAGACTTGATAAAGGAATTATTCACGTTGACAGAGCAAGTGATATGTACACATTAGATAAGAGTTTACTAAAACGAGGAAAAGCACCAAGGTTAATTTCGGAATATCTTCCTAAGGTTTCAACTTTTAATTTAAGAGATTCTAATTTATCTCCTGACTTTATTAACTCAATGGATACTTTTAATTCTTTATATCAAGATGCTTCCGATAAGGTTGATGTTGATGGAATTATAGCCCTTGATACAAATGTGCTTGTTTCTACAATTAAAATTTTAGATGATGAAGTCTATGGAGGCGGAGAAAGGTTTACTAGTCAAATAGATAAGAATTGTAATTGTCCGCAAGCAGTGTACCTTCTTGAGCGGCTTACAGATCAGCCATTAAGTATTGATATTAGAGTTACAAGTTTGGCGGCTGTTCAAGCAGCTAGAAAAGATATTATTGGTGTTTTGATGTACGCAATTATGGAAAAAGCTTTAAAGTCATCTCCTAAAAAATACTGGGGACCTCTTATTCAGGATTTGATAAAACAAACAAACGAGAAACATGTCCTTTTCTATTTATTTGATAAAAAAGCGCAGGGTGGGTTGGAGGCATTAAATGCTGCGGGAAGAATAAAAAAGTTTGATGGAGATTATCTTCATATCAATGACGCTAATTTTGGAGGAGCAAAGTCTAATCTTTTTGTTAAAGAAGCGGTGTCGCAATCTATAGATGTTGGTTCAGATGGGTCAATTACAAAAACAATAGTAATTGATTACAGAAATCCCTTTGCTCCTTCTAACTGCAACGAAGAGCAAGGTGGATTATGCTTAAATGCAACCTTAAGAGATGTTATACGTGTATATGTTCCAAAAGGAAGCGTCTTATTGGATAGCCAAGGTTCAGAAGTGAAAGTTACATCTTATGAAGAGTTAGATAAAACAGTTTTCGAAGGTTTTCTTACAGTAAGGCCTTTGGGTAAAGCAACATATACTCTAAAATATAAATTGCCTTTTAAAGTAGCTAATTCTCATCTTCCACTCTTAATACAAAAACAACCTGGTACAGATAGTCAGGAATATACTGTAAAAGTTAAAGGACGTGAAGTAGACAAATTCTTACTCCAAACAGATAAAGAACTAAATCTAACCCTCTAGTGAGAAGCTTTAAGACAGAAGGAATCATTATAAAGCGTAGAAACTTTAGAGAAGCGGATAGGATTTTAACAGTTTACACTAAGAACTCAGGAAAAATTCAAATACGAGCAAGCGGAGTAAGAAGAATCACAAGCCGCCGATCTCCCCATATAGAACCTCTTAATCTAAGTGTTCTTAATTTGTATCAAGGACGGGCAATTCCAATTTTAACAGAAGTAGAAACAATAGAAGAGTTCTCTGAAATTAAATGCGACCTTAACAAAGTAGGATTTGCATATCATATTTGTGAGTTAATAGATGGATTATGTGCTGAAAATCAAGAAAATAGAACAGTATTTTTTTTGCTGAAGGAAACACTAGAAAGATTATCAACAGATGAAGATATTTTATCAATAGTTCATGAGTTTGAAATAGAACTTTTGACAACATTAGGGTTTTATACTCCAACTGAGGCAGCCAAAGATATCAACACGGTAAGCTTTATAGAAAGAATATTAGAAAGAAAGCTTAAATCACGACAATTACTTTCCCATCTTAAATAACTATGGTATGATACCACTATGGATGGGAGTTTAATGGATAAAATTGTTGCCCTTTGCAAACGCCGCGGCTTCATTTTCCCAGGATCTGAAATTTATGGAGGGCTTGCCAATTCTTGGGATTATGGACCACTAGGAGTCTTACTTAAAAATAATATTAAAGAATTGTGGTGGAGGAAATTTGTTATGCTTCGAGACGACACTGTTGGTTTAGATGCCTCCATAATTATGAATCCAAAAGTTTGGGAAGCAAGTGGCCATATTGCAAATTTTGTTGATCCATTAATAGAATGCGAAATTTGTCATGAAAGAGTAAGAGCTGATCATGAAGGTGTTAAGAAAGAGCATGAGAAAAAACATGAAAAAGAAGGTAGTAAAACTACTTGGACAGAGCCCAAGATGTTTAATCTAATGTTTAAGACTAACATAGGTCCAGCCGAGGGTACATCGCATGCTGTTTATCTTCGTCCGGAAACTGCGCAGTCAATTTTTGTTGATTTTAGAAACATTGTTGATACGACAAGAATAAAAATACCATTTGGTGTTGCCCAAATCGGAAAGGCTTTTAGAAACGAAATAACTCCTGGAAATTTTATATTTAGAGTCCGTGAATTTGAACAAATGGAAATAGAATATTTTATTCCTCCTCCTAAAACAGATGAAGATTGGCAAAAAGTATTTGAAAATTGGAGAGAATTAGTGACAGAATGGATTACTAAAGATTTGGGTCTTGATAGCGAAAAAGTATTTGAATTTGATGTTCCAGAAAAAGAAAGAGCCCATTATTCCAAACGCACTATTGATTTTCAATATGATTTTCCGTTTGGAAGGGAAGAATTATATGGACTTGCATATCGTACAGACTTTGACTTAAAAAACCATCAAAAAATGAGTGGTCAAAATTTGTTATACAAAAATCAGGAAACAGGAGAAGAATATATCCCCCATGTTATTGAGCCAAGTTTTGGGATGGATAGGTCAATTATTGCAGTTTTGGTTAATTCATATACGGAAGAAGGAAATAGAATATATCTAAAGCTTCCTTTAAAACTTGCTCCTGTAAAAGTTGCAGTTTTTCCGCTTCTTGCAAATAAAGAGGAATTAGTTAATTTAGCAAAAAAAGTTCACTCTAATTTAAAAAAAGAGATTAATGGAATGGTTGCTTTTGATGACAGGGGAAATATTGGAAAAAGGTATTTTAGCCAAGATGAAATCGGCACGCCTTTTTGTATTACAGTTGATTTCCAGACTCTTGAAGATAATACAGTCACAGTTCGTGATAGAGATACAACCAAACAGGAAAGAATAAATATCGAAAAACTTTCGTCGTTCATTAACACCAAACTCAGCTGATCCACTTTGTCCTCTTGACAGTATCACCATGTTTTATATTAGAATAAATCATAATCGCTCTCTCTGTATTGAAGAATTTATATTTTAGATGGCAATAGCAGAAAAAGATCTTCGTCATAGAACTGCCCCGTTCCGTAGGAGGATTATTGGTGTGACTAAAGAACCTACCCTCAGACAGAATGGAAATAAGCCAGGACATGTATTACGTGATCATGAAGTTTTTGTAGATGGCGGTTTTGCTTTAAGTCCTCGTGGATCAAAGATTCAAGCTGTTAAGGTAAAATTCGATTGGTTAGTTTACGGAGAAAGTCCCGATGAAAATCATCCTGCAAAAGGAGATGATGGGATTACAGAAGCAAGAAAAATGCAACTTTGGACAGAAATAAGTAATTTATGTCTGGAAATAGGTGTTCGACCAGAAGAAAGAGCTATAGTTGATATGTCACAACAATTTGATGGTATAATAAATAAAAGAATGGATCAGCTAAGGAATTTAGCAAATGGAAGCAAATGAAAAATAGAACAGTACTTATTGGAGTAATTATTGCTATTCTAGTCGTTTTGAGTGGAGGCTACTTATTGGTTCTTGGAAAAAAGTCAGCTTCTCCTTCTCCGGTTAGTCAGAGTGGATCTCCAGAAGAGCAAGTTCTGACTTTAAAACCTGAAGAAATTGGATTAAAGCTTGCTGTAAGAAGCGATAATAAAGCTGTTAAATTTACCATCTCAAATCCTACAGGGATTTCTTCAATTGAATACGAAGTCACGTATACTGCACAAGGAGACATCCCAAGAGGCGCAATTGGACATATTGATGTAAAGGATGATACAAAGTCTCTTGAATCAAATTACATTGATCTTGGAACATGCTCTGCAAACAAATGCAAGTACGACGTGGTCACGTCGCCAGTAAAAGTGCTTCTCAAGCTTACTAAAACAGACGGAAAAGTCTACCAGGTCTCATCCAGCCTCGATTTATAACAAATTCCTCCAAATTAAGGGTCACTTAATAAAACGTCCTATAGTTTTGCATTTTACCTAATTTCCTGTATAATATTAGCCATGACAGAAGCTCTTAGAAGTTCTGAAAAAGCTATTGATTTGTATTCAAATATAAGATTTGAGCCAGGTAATCATGGTGATGGAAATCATATCTACTCAGTGATTAAACAAATCGGTGCAGGAAATCTAGATGTTCATGACTGGAATCCAGAAGTAGGAGAAAGAACTCAAGAACATAGTCCTTATCTTCTAGCACTTGACGGGTTAACTGCTGGATATGAGTTTCAATCCTACCCTGGCAACATATATCTTTGGGCTGCATTGCCGGAAAGACCTGGAAAAATAAACCCTGCAAAAAAAGTATTGGTAATTGCGGGGGATCAAAGTAGATTCTCTGAAGCGATCGTTAATCGCGGAAATATTGAAATGCTTCTCAAGATATCGCAAGGCCAAAAAGACGATCTAAATTCAGCAGATCCTAGGACCGAGACTAGATTACTACTTGGTACGTCATTAGCTGCAGAGTTAATTTTAATAGCAGCTTCTTTGCGCTTAAAAAAATTAAACAGAAGAGGATTACTAAAAGCTACTTTAGGAGGGGGTATGCTCACCTTTGGAACTAAATATCTTAATGATGAGAGATCGAATTCAGTGTTTCGTGCTGCATATTCTTCTACAGAAGAAGAAAAGAACAGAAACTTGACTATTGCAAGTCTCATTGGACCAAAAATTATAAAAGATGATTGGGCAAGAGCAAGAACCGCTATGTTAGTTTTGAAAACTAAAGATGCAATTGACGTCTTAGGACTTCCAAAAGATATAGCTGCCTCTGTTTTGATGGGGGCTGCTCATTCTTATGAAGCTCAAGAGTTTTTAGATAGTGACGCTGCTTGCCAACTTGCGATACGGGAGTATTTTAATAAGATCCAAGTAATAATTAAAGCTGGAATATGGGAGGGGTATGGAATAATTGGTGATGAAAGATATAAAGAGAATATTGATAGCTTGGTTAAGTATATTGCCAAAACTGATATTCTTGAAGTTACTGATCCGCTAAACATGCAAAATGGACAAACTGCGCAAGATGCATTATCTAAAAATATTGATTTTAAAACTTCTTTTCAAAGCCCAAGAGTGTTAAAAGCAATTACATTGATTCCTTACAGATAATCTCCTATACTATCTCTTTTTCCCTCTTGACAGGGTGTGAAAAATTGTTCAAAATGAATGAGTAATGGTCTAAAGTGGGACAAAGTGGGACATAAGGCAGGCCTCCGTTTAGCGGGGTGAATATATGCTAATAGGGCAATATGAAGGGAAAATTGGAGAGAAAGGAAGGATTGCTCTCCCTAGAAAAATCAGAGAAGTTTTGGGAGATTCATTAATTATTACACAAGGATATGAAAACGCACTCATTATCGTCTCGGAAGAAGGTTGGAAAGCCCTCCTCGAGGGCACAGAAGACAAGCCATTTATTCAGTCAGAAGCTCGTGAGACTCGACGATTTCTTCTTGGAACAGCAAGTTATATCGAGCTTGACAATAAAGGAAGGTTTATTATACCTTCTTACCTTCGAAGCTTTGCAAAAATTGAAAATGAAGTTATATTCTTAGGGCTTTGGCGTTATGTTGAATTGTGGGACAGAGTTCGTTGGGAAGAATATAAAAAGAACCTTGAAAATAATATTGACGCAATCTCAAAAAGATTAATTAATAGCTCAAAAGGGGTACATGAATAATTTTCATACACCTGTACTTTTACAAGAGATAATAGAACATATTGATCCTTCACCGGGTAAGAAATACATTGATGCAACAATAGGTGGAGGAGGACATACAGAGGCAATACTTGAGAAAGGTGGATTAGTTTTGGGGATTGATGTTGATCAAGATGCACATTCATATGTTCAGGAAAATTTCAAATTTCAAATTTCAAATTTCAAATTGAAAGTTGCCAAAGGCAACTTTAGGGATATAGATAAAATTACACGTTTAAATAATTTCGAAAAAGTTGCGGGAATCATTTTTGATTTAGGAGTTTCGAGTTTTCAAATAGATAACCCAAATAGGGGATTTAGTTTTCAAAAAGAAGGAGAACTCGATATGAGAATGGATCAAGATTTGCAGGTTAAAGCACTTGACTTAATAAACGGTCTGACAAAAAGCGAACTATACGAACTTTTTACAAGACTAGGTGAAGAAAGTTTCGCTCGTCCAATTTCAGACATGATTGTTAAAGTTCGGACTGTAAATCCAATTAAAACAACAACGCAGTTGAGAGAATTACTTGCAAAAACAAGAAACGCATGGACGCCAAAGGAAAAAGCAATGGCATCTAAGAAAGTATTTCAGGCACTAAGAATTGCAGTAAACAGTGAGCTTGACAATATAAAAGAGGCGTTACCAAAAGCAATAGATCTTCTTGAGAATAAAGGAAGATTAGCTATTATTTCGTTTCATTCTTTAGAAGATAGAATAGTTAAGGAAAATTTTATTTTGTTTGAAGAAAAAGGATTAGGAAAAATAGTAACTAAAAAACCAATTGAAGCAAGTGAAGAAGAAGTTAGTAAAAATAAAAGAAGCAGAAGCGCAAAGTTAAGAGTATTTATTAAATTATGAAAAAACCGATTTCATTTATAGTATTTTTGGCAATATCCATAACTGTTCTTTCTATTATACAGATTGTTATCTCAAACAGATTGTCTACTACAGGAGTTACGCTTGGAAAGATTCAAGATCAAATAAGAGTCTATAAGACAGATAACGCGTTAATTTCTGAAAAGCTTTTTAGTTATTCATCTCTGACTAATATAGCTTCAAGAGCTGCAGTCTTGGGCTTTACTAATTCCACTTCCCGTCTTGTTTTTACAGACACTTTGCCATTGGTTGCTAAACAATGATATGGAGATATCGAATCAGTTTATTTCTAATTGTTTGTGCGTTCTTACTGGTTATCGCAAGGCTTTTTTACTGGCAAGTAGTAAAAGCAGAAGAGCTTTCTGGTCTTGGTAGGGCACAATACGGGAAAAGCATTGAAATTCTTCCAATAAGAGGAGAAATAAAAGCTTCAGATGGTTTTCCTTTAGCCACAAATAAAATTTCCTACCAAGTATTTGCAAATCCTAAAGAAATAAAAAACAACGACAAAGAAAAGATAATAAATATCTTGCCTTCCATTCTTGAGGTTGATACTGCAAGCTTAAGCGCTAAGCTAAATCAAGATCTTTTTTGGGTATCTCTTAAAAAAGAGGTTGATAACGATCTAAAAGAAAAAGTTAAAAGCTTAAATTTGTCAGGAATAGGCATTGCCCAAGGATTTTCACGTTTTTACCCCGAAGCTTCTATGTCTGCCCAGTTAATTGGATTTGTGGGTAAAAATGAAGATGGTCAAGATAAAGGGTATTTTGGGCTAGAGGGTTATTATGATAGGCAGCTCAGGGGAAAAGCAGGAATTACTCTTCAGGTTAATGATGCGATTGGACGTCCAATAATTTCAAAATTAGATCAAAATAGTCAACAGATAGATGGTAGGAGTCTTATTCTAAATATTGACAGAAGTATCCAATTTTTGGCAGAGAGAAGATTAAAGGAAGGTATAGAAGAGTATCAAGCATCAGGTGGGATGGTTATTGTTATGGAGCCTAAGACCGGCAATATTTTAGCCTTAGCTTCGTTTCCATCGTTTGATCCTCGTAATTACCAAAGTTTTGATGACAAGTTGTTCAGAAACCCAATAATTTCTAACCTATTTGAGCCTGGTTCTACATTTAAATCTTTAATTATGGCCTCAGCATTGGATGCAAAGGTTGTTAAACCAGAAACAAAATGTCCGATATGCAGTAAGCCTGTTAAGATAGGCGAATACGAAATTAAAACTTGGAATAATGAATATTTTAAAGACATCAATATGGTAGATACAATTATTCATTCAGATAATACTGGCATGGTCTATACAGGTCAACAGCTTGGTATTGATAGAACTCTTTCATATCTAAAAGATTTTGGAATTGGGGAATTAACTGGGATTGACTTGCAAGGAGAGGTATATTCCGAATTAAAGCCAAGAGGATCTTGGTATCCAATTGACTTTGCAACCCTCACCTTCGGTCAAGGTATAACCGTGACCCCAATTATGCTTATAGATGCATTTTCCGCAATTGCAAATAAAGGTAATAGAATGGAGCCACATATCGTATCTAAAATAGAGACTTCTGATGGTCAAGATATTCCTATTCTGCCAAAAGTTTTAAGCCATCCAATTTCTGAAGCGACAGCAAAGGTAATGACTGAAATTCTAGTTCAGGCTGTTAATAAAGGAGAAGCTCAATGGGTAAAGGTAAAAGGATATAGAGTTGCAGGTAAAACAGGAACAGCCCAAATTCCCATAGCAGGCCATTACGATCCGAATAAAACTATTGCATCTTTTATTGGATTTGCTCCTGCTTCAGATCCTAAGTTTTCAATGTTAGTTATTATTGATAGGCCAACAACTTCAATTTATGGAGCAGAAACCGCAGCTCCTATCTTTTTTGATATAGCAAAAGACCTATTTGCTTATTACAAGATTCCACCGACCGAAAACTAATTCGTTTGGAGAATATAAGATAAAACGATATAATACGGGTATGTTTCAATATATAAAGAATATATACCATCTTATTTTTGCGGTATTTTCAAATATCTGGTTTGGATTTCCATCAAAAAAACTTACTGTGATTGGGGTTACCGGTACAGACGGAAAAACAACAACGGTTAATCTTATCTATCATATCCTTAATCAAGCAGGCTATAGTGTTTCAATGATTTCTTCAGTTGGTGCGAGAATAGGTGGAAAAGACTATGATATAGGATTTCATGTGACTACGCCGTCTTCTTTTTCTCTCCAAGGATTTATAAATAAAATAGTTAAGGAAGGTTCAAAATATCTAATTCTCGAAGTAACATCGCATGCAATAGATCAACATAGAATTTGGGGAATTGATTTTGAAATAGGGGTTTTGACTAATGTGACTTTAGAGCATTTGGATTATCACAAAACTTATGAAAATTATGTTAATACAAAGGCAAAGCTCTTACAAATGGCAAAAATAGCCATAATAAATAAAGATGATAAATCCTTTACGCGAATCAGTTCAAAGTTGAAAGTGAAAAGTTCAAAGTTGTCAACATATGGAATTAGTAAGAGTGCAGATATTAACCCTGAAAATTTTCCTTTCAAAACAGACTTGATTGGAGAATTTAATAAATATAATATTCTTGCTGCTATTTCTGTCTGTAAAACGCTAGGACTTTCGGATTCAGATATACAGTCTGGAATCTCAAGCTTTAAGCCCCCGATCGGGAGAACAGAAACTGTATATAAAAATAACTTTTCTATAATGATTGACTTTGCTCATACCCCAAATGCCCTTGAGCAAATACTAAGTTCTGTTTCCAAAGAAAATAAAGGAAAAATAGTTCACGTCTTCGGCAGCGCTGGAGAGCGTGACTTTAAAAAAAGACCATTGATGGGAGCTGTATCGTCAAAGTATTCAGATATCATTGTTCTTACAGGAGAAGATCCTAGGAGTGAATCTGTAGAAAAAATTATTGAGGAAATAGAATCGGGAATTAAAAATTCACACTTCAGATCTCAGAATTTATATAAAATTCCAAATAGGCAAGAAGCGATTACAGCTGGAATAAAAATGGCAAAAAAAGGAGATCTTGTTTTGATTACCGGAAAAGGACATGAAAAATCAATGAATTATGGTCAAGGAGAAAAGCCTTGGAGTGAGTATGAAGCGGTTAAGAATGCATTAGGCGAGAGATCTGGTAATTAGGTCACCTACGAAATTTTTCTTGTTCCGCTGATGAAGTCAATAAATTTTCAGCAGTGCAAAAAGCGAACAGCGAAAAATTTGTAGGCTCCCTCATTATATAGATTATGAAAAAACAAAAAACAATTCATTTTGTTGGAATAAAAGGGGTTGGAATGACTCCTTTGGCAATTATTGCAAAAGAAGCTGGTTTTATAGTTAGTGGTTGCGATATAGATCAAGATTTTATTACAGATAATGCGCTTAATCATTCAGGAATAATTCCTTTTATTGGATTTTCTAGTTCTCATTTAAAGAATATCGATTTGATTATTACAACAGGAGCGCATGGAGGTTTTGATAACGAGGAAGTCAAGGAGGCAAAAAAACAAAACATAAAAATAATTACTCAAGGGGAAGCTGTAGGTTTATTTATGGAAGGCTCAATCTTAGGAAGGAAAAATCAGATAGGAATTTCTATTGCAGGTTCGCATGGTAAGACCACAACTACCGCAATGATTGCAACAATACTGAAAGAAAATAAAATGGACCCCTCTTTTTTAATTGGAACAGGAAATATCTCCTCTCTTGGCGAACCTGGCCATTTCGGTAAAGGGAAATTTTTTGTGGCAGAGGCAGATGAGTATTCTACAGAACCAACACACGATAAGAAAGTAAAGTTTCTTTGGCAACATCCTCAAATTGCAATTTTTACTAATATCGAAATGGATCACCCTGATCTGTATAGTTCGGTAGATCAAATACGTAATGAATTTTTGTCTTTTGCTAATCAATTACCTCCCAACGGATTATTAATAGCAAATGGTGATGATAGGGAATTAAAAAAACTTTTGTCAGAATACAAAGGTAGAGTTATTAAATTTGGATATTCCTCTGAAAATGATTACATCCTGAGGCGAGTTAGCGTATCTGGAACGCAGACATTTTTTTGGGTAGAGTCAGGTGGTACGAATTTAGGAGAATTTTCAATTCAGGTTTTTGGTGAACATAATGCTGTAAATGCTCTTTCTGCAGCTATTACTGGGATTGAGCTTGGATTAAATGTTCAAGATATAAAAAAAGGACTTTCTAAATTTAAAGGATCAGAACGAAGAGCTGAATTTATTGGAACTTTAGAATCTGGAGCACTTCTTTATGATGACTATGCTCATCATCCAACAGAAATAAAAAAAACATTAAAAGCATTTAAACAGAGTTTTCCTAATTTAAAAATAGTTTGTATATTTCAACCACATACTTTTTCTCGAACAAAAATATTATTTGACGAATTTGTTCATTCTTTTTCAGATGCAGATACAATAGTTATTATAGATGTATATCCTTCTCTTCGAGAGAAAAGTGATTTTGGAGTTTCATCAAGAATGCTTGTTGAGTCAGTTAAGAAATTTCATCCCAATGCTGTTTTTTTGTCAGGTATAAAAGAAGCTAGTGCTTTTATCAATGAACAAAAGTTTAATAAAAATACGGTTGTTATTACAATGGGCGCAGGAGATGTATATAAGATAAAGGATAGGCTAAATTTGCATCATGAAGAAAAAGTTTAAAGCGCTTCAGGAATTTTTCGGTGAAAACAGAATTCGCATCAAAGAGCCGCTAGAACTTCATACCATTGCTAAGGTTAAAAATCTGGCTCAGTTCTATATAGAAGTACAAACAGTTGATGAGATTATTAAAGGAATAAGAATAGCTCATAATCTGCAGTTTCCCTATTTGGTATTTGGAAGCGGTTCAAATCTAGCTATTGATGATAAAATTTTTCCAGGGCTTGTAATAAAAAACAACTGTAGACGTTTTGATATTATGAGTATGATTGGAAAAATGAAAAACAAGGAAGGTTGGAAAATGGATGTTAATCAGGCATCGGTTTTTGCTGAAGGTGGGGTAATTATGAATCAATTGGTCCGTTTTACAATTGAGCATGGTTTGGGAGGACTTGAAAATCAATTAGGTCTTCCGGGAACAGTAGGGGGAGCTATTTACTTTAATTCCCATCATGAACCTAAGAAAAGTTCAGTTGGGGATTTTCTATACAATGCCAAATTACTTACAAAAGAAGGAGAAGTGAAGGAAGTAGATCAGTCATATTTCAAGTTTGTCTATGGTAAAAGTAGCGTACTTAAAGATACCCAGGAGATTTTACTGTCTGCAGTGTTTAAACTAACCCCTCAAGACAAAAAGGTGTTATGGGAAAAAGCCACGGAAGCTTTAAAATATAGAAATTCCACAAAATAATGTTTATTTTTAGTGTCAAAAATGTTAAAATAAGATGTAAAAGGTTGATTTCGAACATTTTTTTTACTCAATTAGCTTATGGAAAAATTTGTTGTTACTGGCGGAAAAAAACTTAGAGGGATAGTTAATGTATCTGGTTCCAAAAATGTAGCTCTAAAAGCACTGGTTGCTGCTTGTTTAACAAGCGATAAGGTTATTGTTGAAAACATTCCTCACATTTCTGATTTTTATTTAATGGTAGAGATTATTGAAGAACTTGGTGGGCAGGTACTTATTAAAGACCATACAGCAGAAATTCAAATGGCCAAGTTTATAAGTAGCAAGATATTGTTAGAGAAAGCAGCTAGCATAAGGACATCTTCAATGTTTTTGGCTCCACTTCTTAGCCGTACTGGGAAAGCAATAGTTCCTAATCCTGGCGGGTGTCGTATTGGCGCAAGACCAATAGATAGAGTTATTAACGGGCTAAAAAAAATGGGGGTTTCTATATCATACGATCGGGATGATGGATACTTTCATGCTAAAGTGAAAAATGGTTCTAAAGATGGAAAATTAAAGGGAGTTAATTATCGTTTTGAAAAAAACACACATACAGGCACAGAAACATTAATATTGGCTGCTGTTTTGGCTGAAGGAAAAACCATTCTAGAAAATGCAGCCCAAGAACCTGAAATTGATGAACTAATTGAACTTTTAAATAAAATGGGGGCAAAAATTAAAAGAATAAAGCCAAGAGTTATAGAAATCCAAGGAGTAAAAAGTCTTCATGGGGTGAAATTTTCTATATCTCCAGATAGAAATGAGATCGTTACATTTGCAATAGCAGCGATAATTACAAAGGGAGATGTTTTTGTAAAGAATGGAGATTCCAAAAATCTTAAAGAGTTTTTGGAAAAATTAAAAGAAATTGGAGGAGGATTCGAAGAAAGAAAAGATGGAATTAGATTTTATGCAAAGGGTAATTTAAAGGCAACAGATATTACCACATCTCCTTATCCTGGATTTATGACAGACTGGCAAGGACCTTTTGCTGTATTAATGACAAAATCAACAGGAACATCTGTCTTACATGAAACAGTGTATGAGAACAGATTTGGATATGTTTCTGAGCTAAAAAAAATGGGAGCGAATATTGAACTATTTAATCCAATTGTTCCCGATCCAAAGAATTTTTATAATTTTAATAGTCAGGATGATAACAAAGACTATAAACATGCAGCAAGAATAAAAGGTCCAGTAAATCTTCACAATGCTGTTTTGTCAATCTCGGATCTTAGGGCTGGAGCGACACTTGTCTTAGGTGCTCTTTGTGCAAAAGGAACAAGCGTTATATTTGGTATAGAGCATTTGAATAGAGGATATGAAAAATTTGCAGAAAGGTTAGCAAAGCTTGGAGCCAATATTAAAAGAATCTCAGACGAAAATATATGAATGACAAATCTTTAGGCGCAATTATTTTGGCTGCTGGTAAGGGAATAAGGATGCAAGCAACAAAAATTAATAAAGTTGTCTATCCTTTAGCAAATAGACCAATGATTCTTCATACGGTAGAACTTCTAGAATCTCTTAAAATGTCATCAATCATTGTTGTGGTAGGTTTTGCAAAAGAATCCGTTATTGATGTGTTGCAAGATCATTCAGTTACATTTGCAGAACAACCTGAGCAGTTGGGAGTTGCCAATGCTCTATCGTTTGGGGTTGAAAAAATTCCTGATGAGGTGCAAAATGTTTTAGTCGTAAATGGCGATGACTCAGCGTTATACGCGAAAGATCTTCTTGAAAAACTTATAGATCGGCATTTAGATACATCTTCTGCGCTTACTCTTTTAACCATTCAATTGCTGAATCCTTTTGGACTGGGAAGAATCATACGAGATAAAAATGGAGAGGTTATAAGAATTGTAGAAGAGAAAGATGCTACCGATGAGGAAAGAAAAATTCAAGAGATAAACACCGGATGTTATATATTTCGAGTCGATTTTCTAAAGAGATATTTACACAAAATTGAAAAAAGCAAAGCCACAGGAGAGTACTATCTCACTGATCTTATCGAACTTGCAGCAAAAAACAATGAGAAAATTACATCTATAAAAGGAAATAACATAAAATGGCGTGGTGTTAACACGCAAGCAGAATTAGATGAGGCAGAAAAGTTATTTTCTAGTAATATATGAACCTTGATATTGAGCAAATAAAAAAATATTCTCCGGATGTGGCTGAATCGATACATAATTTGGTAAAACAGCTTGATGATAATTACAAACCATTGTCGGTTCAGGACATTAAAGACATGCTTAGCTCTAAGAATTGTTTCCTTGTGGTTGCTAAAAATTCTCAAAATAAAATTGTTGGTATGATTACTCTAATTATTTACAGAACTCCATATACAAAGAAGGGTATATTGGAAGATGTTGTTGTTGATGTGGATTTTAGAAAGCAAGGAATTGGTACTAAGTTAATTCAAAAAGCGATTAGCAAGGCAAAGGAAGAAGGAGTTTCTTCTGTTCATTTTACATCAAAACCCAGTCGAGAATCAGCAAATCAACTATATGGAAAGTTAGGGTTTAAAAAAAGAGAAACTAATGTTTACAGACTTCAGCTATAATGCAAGATTCAAGTAAGAAAAAAATAGTCCTGTTTGATATCGATTACACCTTGTTTGACACAGACATATTAAAACAAAGTAATCTTAAGATACATTCGTTATATAAAGAAGTGACAAATGTACTTGATCAATTATCTAAAAAAGTAAACATTGGGATTTTTTCAGAAGGAGAAATAACTTTGCAGAAAAAGAAACTGATTGAGACAGAAATAGAAAAATATTTTTACAAAGAACATGTTTATATTGTAGAAAAAAAAGACCAAAGATCATTTGAACTTTTTAAAAATTATGAGCATTTCAATCTTTTTTTAGTAGATGATAAGCTAACTGTTTTATATGAAATTAAAAAAATCTATCCATATGTTTTTACAATTTGGGTTAAAAGAGGAAAATATGCAAATGTTCAGAAGCCAATAAAAGATTTTGTGCCAGATGCACAATTAGATAATTTAGAAGATCTAGTTTCGATTGTAGAATCTAATTAATATTATATGTGTGGGATATTTGCTTATATTGGGAAAAAAGATAATGCAGCACAAATTGTTCTCGAAGGACTTAAGCTTCTTGAATATCGTGGTTATGATTCATGGGGAATAGCTGCAAAAAAAAATTCAAAATTAACGATTGAAAAACATATTGGAAAAATTGGGAGCAGTAAGTTAAGTTCTCAACTGTCAAATCTCAGTTCACAACTTGCAATTGGTCACACGCGTTGGGCAACACATGGAGGCGTAACAGTTGAAAATGCTCATCCACATTTAGACTGTAAAGAAGAGATATCTGTAATTCATAATGGTATTATTGAAAATTTTACAGAAATTAAAGAAGATTTGGTAAAAAAGGGACATAAATTTATTTCTGAAACAGATACTGAAGTTATTCCTCATTTAATCGAAGAATACTTAAAAACAGAAGGATTTTCTTCGGCTGTGCGTGACTCATTCAATAGGCTAAAAGGATTAAACGCAGTAGTTGTGGCATATTCAATTTCAAAAGAAATAATTGCTGCAAAAACCGGCTCTCCATTAGTTATTGGTATTGGAAAAGGTGAATTATTTATTGCATCAGACGCTTCAGGGATTGTTAAACATACAAAAAAAGTTATCTTTCTTAAAGATAAAGAAATGGTTATTTTGGGTGACACTTTGAAATTAATCTCTTTGCCAAAAGGCCAAGAAATAAAACCTAATTTTGATAGACTTTCTTGGGAATTCGAAGAAGCAGAAAAAGGAGAGTACAAAAGCTTTTTACTTAAAGAAGTTAATGAGCAACCAAAAGTAATTAAGAATATCGCAGTTAATTATTTAGGAGAAACAAAAAAACTTGCAACTCTTATTGATAAAGCATTTGGTACGTTTATGTTAGGTTGTGGAACCGCGTCATATGCTGCGCTTTCTGGTACTTATTTGTTTTCCAAGATCGCAAAGAAGCATGTGAATTTTTCTATTGGATCCGAATTTAACTATCTTGAGGATTATCTTACCCCAAAAAGTTTAGTAGTCGCAATCTCTCAAAGCGGAGAAACAATAGATGTCGTAGGACCAGTCGAAAATGCAAAAAAAAGGGGTTGTCAGATTGCTGCTATCGTTAATGTTTTGGGATCGACTCTCTACAGACAAGCAGATTATAAATTGCTTCTTGGCGCTGGGCCTGAAAAAGCAGTAATTGGAACAAAAAGTTTTATAGCCATGGTGTCAGTTTTATTACTTACTGCATATACGCTTACTAAAAAACAGAATGAAGGTAAAAAATTGCTTTTAAATGCAGCAGATGATGTTAAAAGAATATTAAGTAGTGAATTTTTAAAAAAAATAGAAATTGTTGCTGAAGATTTAAGAAAAAAAGAACACATATATATAATTGGTAGAGGTCTATCCTACGCTACCGCTCTTGAAGCAACGTTAAAAATAAAAGAAACTAGCTATATTCACGCAGAAGGTTTTGCAGGAGGAGAGCTAAAGCATGGAGTAATTGCTTTAATTGAAAAAGGAACTCCTTGTATTGTTTTTGCTCCTAATGATGAGACATATGATGATATTATTAGTAATGCTCAGGAAATTAAAGCAAGGGGAGGACTAATTATAGGAATAGGACCAAAAGAAAATAAAGTATTTGATAGATTTCTTAAAACCGCAGACGTTAAAGAGGCAACTATAATTCCTCAGGTGGTGATTTCTCAACTTCTTGCATACTACTTAGCAATCAAAAGAGGAATTACTGATCCAGATAAACCAAGAAACTTAGCAAAAAGCGTGACGGTGAAATAAATTATGAAATATCCAATACTTATTTTACATGGATGGAGTAAAGATATGACAGGGAAAAGATATGCAGTTTTGCAATCAATGCTTGCGAAAAAAGGATTTACTGTTTTTGCGCCAGATTTACCGGGATTTGGAGCGAATCCATTAAAAAAAGAAGCATTAGAATTTGATGATTACATTAAATTTGTTCACGATTACATAAAACAATTAAAAATAAAAAAAGTTATTTTGCTTGGGCACTCATTTGGTGGAAGAATTGCTATTAATTTTACTGCAAGATATCCAGATTTGGTTGAAAAACTTATTCTTACAGGTGCATCAGGTATTCCTCGTCCACTACCATCTTTAAAAAAGAAAATTGTATATTTACTGACAAAAATATTTCGACCGTTTTTTTCTATTCCACCTTTCTCATTCTTCTATATTCTCTTTCGAAAACTTGTATATTACTCTATAGGTGAAATGGACTATTACAAAGCAGGATCTTTGCGAAAGACATTTAAAAAGGTCCATAAAGTAAGTATTGTCGACGCATTATCAAAAATTACGGCACCAACTTTAATTGTATGGGGTGGCAATGATACGATAGTTCCACTTGAAGATGGTGAGTTAATGCATAATACAATTAAGAATTCACAACTCATTGTTATAAAAAATGCAACACATAAGCTTCCATATAATAATCCAAAAGAATTCGTAAATGCTATAAATTCTTTCTTATGAACGTTCTGTACTTATTAACTATCATTTTTTTCTCCATTTGGATTATAAGAAATACTCTTTTTTGGGTTTCTCTTTGGCAAATTAAGGAATACAGGATAGATAGAATGCTTGTTCATTTAAGAGAAACTATTCAAGGAAAAAATTTGTTTTTTTCTTTGTTCTCCTTGATTAAATGGATAACAATCTTTGGTTACATTTTAGTTATTTTAAATCAAGGTCTCCTTCTATATTATCAGCTATTTGTAGCTTTGATTATTTTCATAGAGGGAATATCTGTAATAAAAGAGGTGTCAAGAAAGCTTTTAAAAAGACCTGCATTTTCTTTTAAAGCTTTGATTATTTCTGCTACTACTGTTTTGATAATTTCAATATTTATTTTTTTTCCTTTTCTCGAAAAATTCTTATGGCTTATTTTACTAGATAGATTTTTACCAATTTTAATTACGATTTTAGTCTTATTACTTTCGATTCCAACCCAGCTATATCAAGATGCAGTAATAGAAAGAGCAACTAAGAAAATAAGAAATAAAGAAAAGCTTCTGGTTATTGGAATTACTGGAAGTTATGGAAAAAGTTCTACTAAAGAATATCTTGCTCAAATATTAAAAACGAAATTTCGTGTTCTTAAAACTAAAGGTACGAATAATACACCTATTGGTGTAGCACAAACAATAATTAGCGGATTAAAACAAGACACAGAGATATTTGTTGTAGAAATGGGTGCATATAAGATGGGTGAGATTGCAGAACTTTGCCAAATTGTTAAGCCAAATATTGGCGTTTTAACAGGAGTAAATGTTCAGCATGTTTCTCTCTTTGGAGGTATAGAAAAAACTATAAAAACAAAGTATGAATTAATAGAATCATTACCTAAAAATGGTTTGGCAATGTTTAATGGAAATAATTCAATAACTGCAAAACTATATAAACAGACTAAAAATTTGGACAAAAAAATGTTATATGAAAATATAAAGTCAATTTCGGAAAGAAATGACTCAAATAAAATATATGCCACGAATGTAAATGTTAAAAAAAGATATATTATTTTTGATGTTTGGTTGAATAATGAAAAAATACAATTTAAGACAAGCTTAATAGGAGCACAAAATATAGAAAATATTTTACCAGGAATATATATTGGTAAATTTCTTGGTATGACTGAAAGAGAGATAAAAAATGCAGTTTCTAGTCTTTCTCCACTTTCAAAAACTATGAATCTTTTTTCTCTTTCTCATGGAGCTAATTTAATTGATGATACCTTCAATGCCAATCCAGTATCTGTTCTTTCGGTCCTTAATTATATGAAAATATATAAAGGTAAAAGAATCTTAGTCTTACAGCCAATGATAGAGCTTGGAAAAGATGCAAATGAGCAGCATTTTCTAATAGGGAAAGAGATAGGAAAAATTTGTGATTACTTATTTTTAACAAATAAAAATTTCAGCAAATCTATAATAATGGGTATAGACGATAGTGGAGGAAAGTGCGAGGTTAGATTTTATAATCCAAAGGAGATATCTCACTTTATAATAAAAAATACTGAAGATAGCGATATTGCCGCGTTTGAAGGAAAAGAAGCAGGTATCGCTCTGGAGAAAATTTTATGAAAAAACCAATTGCAATTTCACTTTCTCCAAACACAGAAAAAGAAGAT
>OBEQ012360934.1_pt1 | contig 41512 bp, 43 predicted proteins | sample 1670901 | NCBI WGS metagenome assembly OBEQ01 (sample SAMEA104232315, study PRJEB22302) | groundwater metagenome | biome: forest; feature: aquifer; material: groundwater | place: USA | collected 2011-08-07 | depth 5.4 m
CCCCAACCGGAACCGGGCCTATCGGCAACGGTTACGGCGCGCTCTCAAGGCCGCGTACGTCGACTTCCTCTACTTCGACCGCATCCAGAAAAACCGCTTGCCAAACATTACACCCAAAGGTATAATGTTAAACATGGACACCCTGACGGATGTGATGACCGCCATTTCGCATCCGACGCGGCGGGCCATCATCGGGCAACTGGCGCACGGTCCGGCCCGGTTCCTGGATGTCGCCAAGCCGTTCGACACGGCCTTGAACGCGGTGACCAAGCACCTCAAACTGCTGGAGCGGGCCGGGCTGATTGAACGCAGGAAGCAGGGACGCGAAGTTTTCATTTCCCTGCGGGGGCAACCGCTCCGCCAAGTGGCGGGATGGGTGCATGAATACGAGCGGTTCTGGAATGAACGCCTGGACGTGTTCGCGCAACAATTCAAGGATATGAAGCCGTTGGATAAAAAACGCATCGACAAAAAAAAGGAGAAGAAATCATGAAGAAATCCGCGAAAACCCTGGAACTGAAATTCGAACGCGCCATCCCGGCTACTCCGGACAAGGTTTACGATGCCTGGTTGAATCCGAAGTTTCCGGGCAATCCCTGGAACATGGGCGACAAGCTGCTCTTGAATCCCGAGGTGGATGGATTCTTTTACTGGCTCGTCCAAGGAACGCCCCACTACGGCCGGTTCACCAAGATCGAGCGGCCGAAACGCATCCAGCACACCTGGATGTCGCCGTATACCTTGGGTCAGGAGTCGACCGTGACCGTGACCTTCAGGAAAAAAGGGGGAGGCACCTTGATGACCCTGGAGCATATCGATCTTCCCAATACGGAAGAGGGAATGGCGCACAAGGAGGGCTGGAATGATTTCATGGAGTCCTTCACCAAGCAATTCATGGACGCTTCGCGGAAGGGCAAAAAAAAGCCGACGAAGAAGTGATCCCGGCGCTTGCGCCCTTTTGATCCAGAGAACCAGTACCGATTGGGAGGCAATTGCCGATGGCCAGAATATTGATGAATCACCATGTCTTGGCGGTGCCCGACAAAAAGGCCTCCGCCAAGTTCTTCATGGACATATTGGGATTCAAGAAACTATTCGAAGACGAAGGCTGGATCGTCGTCATCAAAGACGCTTGCCAAGTCATGCTGGGCGAATGCCCGGACGCAATCGCGCCCGGGAAATTGGGGGACCACAATTATTTCGGATATTTTCTGGTGGACAACGCTTCGGAGTATTTCGAGGAGGTGAAGGCGAAAGGCGTAACCTTCACGTCAACCTTGGCCGACAAGCCTTGGAAGATGAGGGAATTCGGCATTCAAACTCCGGACGGTTTCAGAATCATGATCGGCCAACAGATCAGGTAAGCGAAATCCCCTCACTCCCGGTGTCTTCGTTTCAGGGTTACCCTTTTCGACACATTCCGCTCTAATCCACCGTAGTCCGCTACCAACGGTGTCCATGAAAACTTTCCAGGGGAGTCCAGGAATGCGCAAGCCTAATTTATTCGGTCGGAAATCATTTTCCCTCTTCGCGGGAATCATTTTGTTGCTCGCCTTTGTTACCTCGGCCCAGGATTTATACACGGGCGTTTGGCGATCGGGAACGGGCGGTTATTATCTATGGTCGGGAGTGAGCTGGACGGATTTCAACACCAAGTGGAGCGATTTGGGCGGCAAGAATCTGCGGCTCATCAATATCAAAACCTATACGGTCGGCGGGGTCCGGAAATGGTCGGGCGTGTGGCAAGGGGGGACCGACGGTTATGCGCTCACGCCGCTCCATCTCACGTGGTCGGCGTTCAATACCTTTTGGAGCAACGCCAGCCAGAATGGGCTCCGGCTCATCCAGGTGGAAACCTATGTGGATAACGGCACCACCTATTTCATGGGCGTCTTCCGCGCGGGCAATGACGGCTATGCGCTCACGCCCTTGAACCTGGATTGGGCGGCGTTCAATACCTTTTGGGGCACGGCCAGCAGCCAGGGATTGCGGCTGATCAACATCGAATCCTATATGAACGGGAGCACACGCTGCTTCCTGGGCGTATTCCGCGCCGGCTCGGGCGGATACGTGCTTTCGCCCTATGGAAAGGATTGGAATCAATTCGTTACCTACTGGAGCGATCTCGGAAAGGTGAATGAACGTTTGATCGATATCGAATCGTTCGTGGAAAACGGGAAAAGGATTTATCTCGGCGTCTGGCGCGAAGGTTCGGACGGCTACTATCTCTGGGGCAGCGTGGACTGGGAAAGCTTTACGTCCAAGTGGGCGGAAAATGCCGCCGCGGGATTGCGCTTGATCGATATGGAAACCCAGGCGGGCGGCTGCGATCCCAATTGCCTGAACCATGTGCTCATGCCCGACAATCCCGCGACCGCCGGTCGTGACGGCTATGACTACGGCATCACCGCCGGCGCCATCCATTGCGAAGGCAATCCTTCCGCATGTCCCCCGGCCAATCCCGGCGACGTGGTCTATTACAGCTGGCCGAATCTGAAAATCGGTTCCGAGGTGTATTCCCGCAACTCCGTGCTGTACGATGCCAAGGACCAGATTTTCACCTTGCCCTTCAAGATTCCCGCCACGGATCTTTGGCACAATGCATGGCTTTACAGCCCCGGCTCATATCATCATGCCATCGATTACCAGCGCAACGACAAAAAGACTTTCGAGATCGATGCCGCGGCGCCGGGAAAGGTGATCCATATCGGCTGGGATTGGTGGTCGGGGAACACCATGGTCATCAGCCATGATGCCGGCGGCAAGCAGGACGTGTACCGCACCATCTACATGCACTTGCAGAATGATCCGAACGACGATTGCGAGCGGGCCTGGACGAAAACCATCCCCAATTTCAATGCCGCGGACAAGGCGACCTATTCGACTTATCTGAACAATACCGGCTGCCCGGAAAACCACGCCTTCCGAAATCCAAAATCCGATTGGTGGGGGGTGAGCGCGAAGAAAATCGACCTGTCCTTGCTGGGGACGAACGTGGTGGCCGGCCAGCGGATCGCCTATAGCGGCAGCACTGGCCCCGGCGGGTGCGGCTGCATGAGCGGCGGCGCGGGTCCCAACACCCATCTGCATATCTTCTTCGCCCATCGGGATCCGGTCGACAACAAGTGGTACTTCATCGACCCCTATGGAATCTACGCCTATCCCGATTTCTATCCCGCTGCCGTGGATGGCGCCATCAATAAGGCTTGCGCCCGCTATCCCATCAGCTGGAAAACCGGAAATCCGATTTACGCGCCTTAGGAATATCCCCTAGGCCGGAAATGAAATCGGGTCAAAGAAATCCTTTGACCCGATTTCGCATTTACAGGGTTGAACGCTTTCCGCGGATATCATGGGGCAGCCCGGCGAAATCGAACCAAATCATCCGACCGGTAAAGCGAGGCGACGGCCGTAAATGATCCCTGCGGCCCGATTCCGGATGATTTGCGATGGCGGTGGCCGCGCTGGAGCCCGGGGAGAAAATCCGGACTTTCTCATCAGCATGCATCGATAGCACATCTCCCTCCATCGCCCAGCCGCGCAGTTCGGCTTTCGTCGCAAGTACTTTCCAGATCGGAGTCCGGGCATCCGCAGGAGATACATACAACGCCGAATCCGCCCATGCGAACAGGGTTCCACGTCCATCGCCCCACAATTTCCGGGCGCGCCGGAAAGGCGCGGAAACGAACCGCGTTGATCCCGCGCATTTCGAATGGCTTTCCCCCTTGTCTACCCAGTGGAGACAGCCCGCATCCAAGAGTACCGCCGCGCTATCAGGAGGTTTTATCCAGGTCAGACCGCCATCCAAACTGGCCGCCGCCTGTTTAAACGGTTCCCCGAAAACCAGGACGCCATTGCCATCCACCTGGATTTTTTCGAAGTCATTGGAAATCGACAATACGCTATCCGGCGCCGGAATGGTTCTCCAGGTGACGCCCTCGTCGACGCTGCGCTGCAACTGATACCGGGTTCCGATACCAACTCCGTGGGCGTAACTTTGGACATGGCGGACCAGGCTCGCCGGATCCGCCCCGATGCTGAATGTGAAAGTCGAATCAAGAGGGAACCTTTCCATTTTCCAGACGCCGGAATTGGGCTCATACCGGGCGAATTGATTCGGACCGCGATAGAATAAAATGATTTTCCCGCGTGTCGCGATAAGGAAAACCAAGGGATGGTCAAAGGCGTGCATAGTAACGCCATCCTCCCTCACGATAGAGTCCATGGCCTCCCAATCGCGTCCTCCATTCCCCGTCCGGAATGTCCCGTCCATGTAGTGCAGGAAAAAGCCTCCGCCCCATTCCAGGGCTGCAACCAGGCCCTTGTCGCCGGATTCCCGGAGCAGGGATTGCGTTTCCATCGGCCGCCAGGATGCGCCCCCATCCACGGATACGTACGCGCGTTTGTCGTTGACCGCCACGATACTGTCGCCCAATACCGCGAAAACTTCATTATCCCAGCGCTCTCCTGGAACGACTCCCTGATTCCGCCAGGCCCCGGTGGCATCATCGCGGACGAATACGGAATCCCAAGCGATCATCCCCAGTCCGCTCCGGGTCTGGAAAAAGAAAGGATATCCCAGCATGTATCCTCTCGAGCCTTTGGTCCAAGTCCGTCCATCCGGACCCAATGCATACACGCCCGTCTGATCCATGGCCGCGTAAAGCTGCCCGTTCCTTTGGCCGAACCAAAGTTCCGGGATTTCCCGGCTGTTGTCCGGCCCCAGGCTAATGGGCAATCCGGTTTCGGCCATTTCCCATGCGGTTCCCGGTCCGCGCGCGCGGAGTATCGTACGGGTATATCCCTTCTCGAATTCCGCGTAAATGTAAGGGCCGAATGAAGTGACGGAAACGGGGTACCCCCCGGTCGGGTTTCCCCAGGCAAGCCAGGCATCTCCCTGAGGAACCTTATAACAAATGGCGCCCATTGGATTGGTAAGGTCGCCGCCATACGCGATTAGAGTGTCCCCACGGGACAGTAAACCATGGGGCGCGGCTTCCGGTGTATTGGGAATGGAGTTCCGCCAGGACAAGCCCCCATCATCGGAATACAAGAGCGCGCCGCTTCCGGGATTCCCTGCGAGCATCCACAATCGGGAACCGGACGCTGCCACGGTTGTCAAATTCAAATCCGGGAGCTTCATCCCCGTGGTGGCGCACGCTGCCCAATTGCGGCCGCCGTCCGCCGACCGATACACATGCAGTCCCGATACGGTATACAGCACCCCGCGAAATGCCGCGATGCCATGGAAGGAACCTTGGTAGGGCGCTGGAAACTCGCGGATATAATCAGTGAATAATGGGCTGGAGGATTCCACCCCTAAGGCCGGAGCGTTAGGAATGAGCAAGGAAATCGCGACGATTAGTACCACTCGGCTGAAAAGCTGTGACATCGAAATTTCTCCCATGAAGCGCGCTGGAATCTAAATGTACCGCGGCAATTCAATCCCGGTTGAAATTGCCGGACAAATGCGTATTCCAGTCGGATACATTGATTTTCCGGAACCGGACTAATGAAATTCCGGAGGGTTCCGAAGGGGCCTGCCCCTACGCGATGCCTGATCCTATGGCAACCCGGCGAGCGTATCCTATGGAACAGGGGCGGAGAAATTCCTCAACAGCTGAATCTCGCTATCCGTGGTCGTCACCGTTCCCATAGTCTTTCCAATTACATCGAGGCGGATAGCCTCCACATCCCTATCTCCAATCCGCTATTTGGAAGAACCGATGACGTGGGTCATGGCCTCGGAATGGAGAACCGCCGCTTCCGCATCCCCGGGGGCTTCCCGTCGGGCCAGTGCGGAAATCCAGCTGTCGCCCACGGTCAGGACCGCCCTGAGAAATAGAGATTCGTCACGGTGCGGATCCTTCCCTGATCGTCACGGCCCGTGGCGCTCCGGGAAAGCGTGCGCGTACCGTCGAACCGCCAGACCGATCCGACCTGCATGGGGAAGTAATCCCCGGTATGGGAGGCCGCGCACGACTTCTCCCGGGCGATGAAGGTGCATTCACTCTCCCATTTCCGGCGCGTGGCGCCACATCCGCTTATCAGGTGGATGAAAGGAAATTTGGAAAGAATCTTATCCAAAGCCCTCGCTTGGAGGAGTGCGTAAAATGGGAATCGTTCCATTCAGGATCCGTCCCATCATAGTGATGAAGCCGAAGGCGGGGAGCCGCGAAAGGTATTGAACATGTGATGCGCGATTTCCCATTTCCCTTCCTTTTTTTCAAAGATGAATAATTCCCGGGTTTCCTCCGGCGCCGTGGTATTCGAAGCCCGCAACGGGACTTGGCCTTCCGATGACGTGACCGCGAAAGCGAAGTCGCCTTCAATGGAAATCTCATGGATATGAAAATCGATTGCACGCCTGATCCGGGAAAAAATGCACTGATATGCCTTACGGATGTTTTCCGTGCCGTTGGCGCTCGAAGCCTCCGAAGACATGAATAACCCTTCCTTGGCATAAAGGCCCGCGGATTTCTCCGCACTTGAAGTGCTCAAGGCATCTTGATATTCCTTCAAGAGCGCCTCTATCGCTGCTTTTTCCTGCTTTTCCATTTGCGTCGCTCCTGGTATCGGCCCACTCGGCCAAAGCCGCGTGGGCCGGTTCCGTTACGCTATTTCGCGGCCGGAAGAATGGAGGAGAAGAAATAACGCGCGAACTTCCATTTACCGCCTTCCCTGTGCAGCACGAACAGCTCCTGAAAAGCCGAGGGGATTTCGGCCCCATTGGCATTGATCTTCAGAGTGCCGCTCGAGGTGGAACGCAACATGGCCCAGTCGGTTCCCAGCGCCTTTACCTCGGCCACGCTGAACTTCAGGTTCAAGGCGATCGCTTTGAAGGTTCCGGTATAGAACCCCTCTACGGCGGCTGAGCCCACCGAGGCCGGGTTATCCGCCGTCATGACCACGGGGTCGTTGGAATAGACCTGCATGACCGCCGGAACATCGCCTGCGTTCAGCGCCACTTCGTACTTGCCCAACAGCTGTTGGATTTCCACCTGCTGGGCCGGGTTAAGCGTGGTGTCCTGGCTTGAAGTAAGGTCCTCCGCTCCGCAACCAACCAACATGCCCAAGGCAGCCACGATGCCTGCCAGTTTCAACTTCGATGCGTTCATGATGATCTCCTGATTGTAGGGCGCTCCGCTTTGGGCGACCCTGGATTGCGGGCCGCCCACCATGGGCGACCCTTGTATGGATAATACCGGGAAATCATCGGAGTCGGAATAGAACCAGGTTATGAAATATCCTTCGACCAGTTTAAGTGGCCATCTTAATCTGGATTAAGATCCCGATGCCGGAAAATGAAAAAGGGGCCGACAACGAAAAAGGGACGGCGATGCCGTCCCTTTCTTCATATTCAATTGATGTTTCCGTAACGATATCAGGAAAAAGTGATCGGGCTCCTTCCGCCTATTTCGCGGCCGGAAGCGTGGAGGAGAAGAAGTAGCGGGCGAACTTCCATTTTCCGCCTTCCTTGTGCAACACGAACAGCTCCTGGAAGGAAGAGGGGATCTCGGCTCCGTTGGCATTGATCTTCATGATGCCGCTGGAAGTCGAGCGCAACATGGCCCATTCGGATCCAAGCGTCTTCACTTCAGCCACCTTGAACTTGAGGTTCAAGCCGATCGCCTTGAAGGTCGCGGTGTAGAATCCTTCAACGGCGGCTGCGCCCACGGCGGCGGGATGCTCCGCCGTCATGACCACGGGGTCCGTGGTATAGACTTGCAGCACGGCCGGCACATTGCCTGAATTCAGGGCGGCCTCATACTTGCCCAACAGCTGTTCCATCTCAACCTGCTGGGCGGGATCCACCACCGCCTTCGCAGTATCCTTTCCCCAGGCAACCAAGGTATTGAGAGCGAGTACGATGCCGGCCAGTTTCATCTTCGATGCGTTCATGATTATCTCCTATTTGCGGGTTGCTCCACTCATGGGCGACCCTTTGTTATGGCCCATCCACTGTGGACGACCTTGAACAAATAATACGGGGAAATCCTGAGGATTCGAATAGAACCAGGTTATGAAATAGCCTTCAACCAGGTTAAGCGGAACCCTTAACCCAGGTTAAGATCCGGCCGGCTATTTGTTGAAATTGCGCCTTAGCTTGCTTAGGAACTCAGGCGTCATGCCCAGGAAGGAAGCGATCCTCGCGTCGGAAATCCGATTCAACAAATGGGGATACCGGGTGATGAAGTCATGGTATCTCTCTTCCGCCGTGAAACTGTGGGAGCGGATGAGGCGCTTTTGCAAGGCTATGTAAGCGTTTTCCGCCAGGATGCGGAAGTAGCGATTGAACACGGGGAAATTATCATAAAGATCGTAAAGGGATTTTTTTTCAATCTGCAGAACAATGGAATTCTCCAGGGCTTCGATATCCATTTCGGAAGCCTCGTCCTTGTATAGGCTACCCATGTCGACAACCCATCCGTTTTCCACGGCGAATTGAAGATTGTGTTCCTTGTCGTTCGGATCCACGACATAGACGCGAAAGCACCCTTCCACGACAAAGGTATTCTTGGAAGAATGATCTCCCGCTTGCAGCAGAAATTGCCGTTTACGATATGCCTTTTGCACAAAGCGATCCGCAATCGCCTTTTCCTCGACCGGGTTCAACGGCTGGAACAGAAACTGGTTTATATGCTTGATCAGGGCTGCGTGCATGCTATCGGTGATTTTACGATACGGGGAAGGGGACTATCCATCGTGATTGCGGAGCGAAGCCAAAAACAATCCCAATCCGCCCACCAATAGCGTCAGGATGACGATCAAGTCGAAAGCGGACATCGGGCGCATCTGGAAATGGATTTCCGATATCACTCCTAAAATCAAGGCAACCAACGAGCCCAAAGCCAAAATCCAGCCTAGGATGTTTTTGGCGTTGTAGAAAACAAGTCCGATGCCGAACATCATCGGTATCATGACCATGCCGCTGGTGATGCCGATGGTTCTACCCATCATCGGAAAGCCGAACAGGGAGACGCCCAACCCGAAATAGGAGTTCACGCTGATCGAGTTCAAAAGCATGTATCCGCCGCCGCACATCATCCCTATGCCCAGAAAAAACTGGCCTAAGCCGCCGGATGTTCCGCCCGCTCCTCGCATGTCGCTCTCCTTCCAATGGCAAACCCAAGGAAAGAATAGGAAATTCGAGTCCCGGACATCGCGATGATGATCCTTTTCCCGCTGACGTTTCTATCCAACGCCTTCGTGCCGGTCAATACCTTGCCGCCTGGATTGCAGCCCTTCGTAAAGGTGAACCCGGTAACCTATCTGGTCGGCGCCGAATGGCAAATCACCGATACAGGTACGATCGGTCATGATTTCTGGTTGTCGCTGCCGGGAGCGGCGGTCGTAGTGGCCGTGTTCGCTCCGCATACGGTCCGGGCGTATATGCGAAAAGCCTGAACGATTCGGGCCGAACGGCATTTTCGATTCCGCCCGAAACTGCGAATTCCGAGCCCTTTCTTTTTTCCGAAAAACTTTGTCGATTTGTTGTCTCCCGTTCGACTATAGGGAGGCAAGCGGGTATTCGCCCCATTTTGCCTGAAAAGGAGCCTTCCATGAAATACCTTTGCCTGGCCTACGGCGACGAGAAGAAATACGCGGCCATGTCCAAAGCCGAGCTTGAGGAGATGGGAGTGGCCTGCAAATCCCATGACGAGGAATTGCACCAGGGGGGCCACCTGGCCCTTATCGCCTCCCTGGCTCCTACCCAGTCCACCACCACCTTGCGGCCCCTGAACGGTAAGACCGTGCTCTATGACGGGCCCTATGCCGAGACCAAGGAACAGGTGGGCGGCTTCTTCATCCTGGAGGCGCGGGATTTGAACGAGGCCATCCAGGCGGCCTCCAAGCATCCCGCGGCGCGGGTGGGCGAGAAGATGGGTTGCGCAGTGGAGATCAGGCCTATCGATTTTTACGAAGTGACCGAGACCTCTCGAGCTTAACAGGGTGTTGACGGTTGCAGCCATCGACGGTCAACAACGAATAGCGGCGGATGAAGGAAATGGAAAAAACGGAACCCGCATCGGTCTTGGCCAAAAACCCGGCGACCCCTGGGCCTGCCCATCCGGGCGTTGAGGAAGTCTATCGCCTGGAGTCGCGCCGGGTGCTGGCCACATTGATCCGCCTGCTGGGGGATTTCGACCTCGCCGAAGAGGCCATGCATGAAGCCTTCCGGGCGGCGATTGAGCAATGGCCTAAAGAAGGACTGCCTGGCAATCCCCGGGCGTGGCTCGTATCCACGGGACGGTTCAAGGCCATCGACGGCATCCGGCGACGCGCGCGCTTCGACGAACGCGCGGAAGAATTGGCCCGTCATTTCGAGGCGAAAGGCGATGGAATTGGCGATGGAATTGGCGATGGAATTGGCGATGGAATTGGCGATGGAATTGGCGATGGGAAAGGCGAGGGGAAAACCATGAACGGCCCGCTGCGGCAATCACGGGAAGAAGGTAGCCCGCAAGATACGGGCCTGGAAGACGATCAGCTTCGCCTCATCTTCACCTGCTGCCATCCGGCCCTGGCCCCGGATGCCCGGACCGCCTTGACCATGCGGGAGGTATGCGGCCTCACCACCGAGGAAATCGCCCGGGCCTTCCTCACCGAGGCGCCCATCATCGCCCAACGCATCGTCCGCGCCAAAGCCAAAATCCGCGAGGCCCGCATCCCGTATGAAGTGCCGGCCCCGGACCAGCGCCCCGAGCGGCTGGATACTGTCCTGCGCGTCCTCTACCTGGTTTTCAGCGAAGGCTATTCCGCCACCTCCGGAGACGCCGTGGCCCGGGCCGATCTCTCCGGCGAGGCCATCCGCCTGGGGCGGCTGCTGGTGGAACTCCTCCCCGAGCCCGAAGCCAAGGGGCTCCTGGGCCTGATGCTTCTGCATGAGAGCCGCCGGGAAGCCCGCTCTTCGGACGCCGGCGAGTTGATACTCCTGGAACACCAGGACCGCTCCCGCTGGAACCGGGATCACATCCGCGAAGGTTCGGCCCTGGTCGAGGAAGCCCTGTTGTCGCGGCGCTTCGGGCCCTATACCTTGCAGGCCGCCATCTCCGCCGTGCATGCCGAGGCCGTTGCGCCCGAAGCCACCGACTGGGCGCAGATCGCCGGCCTCTATGACGTCCTTCTGCGCGCCGATCCATCCCCCATCGTCGAGTTGAACAGAGCGGTGGCCATAGCCATGCGCGATGGCCCGGAAGCGGGCCTCCGCCTTGTCGACGGATTGCTGGTAAATGAACAGTCCCGCGAGGCTTTGGCCGAATATCATCTGACCCATTCGGCGCGGGCGGATTTGTTGCGACGCCTGGGCCGCAAGGCCGAAGCCACCGCGGCCTATCGCCGCGCTTTGGACCTTGCCCAACAGGATCCGGAGCGGCGCTTTCTGAAGAATCGAATTTCCCAACTTGAACAATCACCCTGAACAATCGCAAAAAGGAGTCCCTATGAAATTCCTGGCCCTCGCCTATTACCATGAGAAGAACTTCGAAAAGACCTCCCAGGAGGACATGAAAGCCATCGTCGCCCAGTGCGAACCCCTGGACAACGCTTTGAATGCCACCGGCAAAATGGAGATGGTCGCATCCCTGGCCGCCACCAAGGAAACCGTGTCCGTGCGGCCCCGGAACGGCAAGCCCTCCGTCACCGATGGCCCCTATGTCGAGACCAAGGAGCAATTGGGTTCCTTCTTCCTGCTTGAGGCCAAGGACATGAAGGAGGCCATCCAGCTCGCCTCTATGCATCCGGCCGCGAACCTGGGCGAGAAGATGGGGTGGGGCATAGAAATCCGGCCCATCGAATTCTGCCGGGCCAAGACGATTGCGATGTCGAATTAGCGGGGGCGGATTCCGTCACCTCGCGCTTGGAGACAACCTGGGGATAAAAAAGCATATTCACGGGAGCCAGAAAATGTTTTGATCGGAATGAAATAAAATGCGTCGAACGCTGATCAGCAACATCCTCCTTGTTGTATTCGTCGTCGCCTTCACCGGGATTTGCGTGGCCTGGAATTGGCCCAAGTGGTGGGTGAACATCAGCCTGGAAGTCTGCGCCCTCGCCTGGCTTCAATGTTCATTTTTATTGGTGATCGGTATCATCCTGCTCCAGACGGCGGCGGTCAGGGCGGCGCCGATATCCGCTCCGGGCGGCCGCCGCGCCCCATTCCTGGACTCGCGCGCCTTCGATATGGTATCCGGCGCGGGCTTCATTTACCTCGCCCTCGACGAAAGATTCCAATTCCATGAACGGATGCGGGACTACTACAATTTCATCCTCAAGGGGAAACCGGTGTTGCCCTTGGTAGAACGCGGCAACTACACCCTGATCGTGTATGCCATTGTGGGCCTGTGCTTCTCCATTTCCATCATACGGAACAACCGGCATCTCAAATCGGTCTGGTACTTCATCGCCGGCATCGTAACCGCCTTGCTGGCCGTTTCGATGGATGCGATTACGGCGCCGGATCTGGCGCTGGCGGATTTTCGCCGGGAACAATTCATCGAAGAGCTTTTGGAAATGACGACCATGACTTTGTTCCTGCTCTTCTATCTGAACCGCTGGTTTTTCCATTTGGACAGACTGACGGAAAATCCCAAACCATAATGGCCGATTCAATGGCCAAGGCAAAAGCCAAACCCCGATTGCTGGTTTTTTCCGCCCGCGGCCTGGCCTCGTTTACGGATTCCCAAGTCCGGAAATTACGGGCCGCTGCGGACGTGCGATTCGCGTCGGCCGCGTCTCCCCTATCTCCCGCGGGTTTCCGGAAGGCGGTTTCCGGTTGCGACTATCTGGGATTGACGCCGCGTTCCTGTCCCAACCTGTCCAAGATCCAAGCGGCCGCATGGAAGCCCGTGAAAGGGATTTCCATACCGACCACCGGTCATGAATGGCTTGATGTCAAAGCGCTTGCAAAATTGAAAATTCCGGTATCAAACCTCCCGGACTTTTCTTCAACCAGTTGCGCCGAGTTCACCCTCGGCCTGTTGCTGTCCATGGTGCGGAAGATCCCCCTGGCCAATGCCCAAGCGAAGTCGCACGGTCGTTCGCGGAGTTCGCTTGCGGGCATGGAGGTCAATGGAAAGACCCTGGGCATACTCGGCTATGGGGCCATAGGCAAGACGTTTTCCAAAATGGCGCGCGGCCTCGGCCTCAGGATTCTGGCGTGGGATCGGCATGCCATGAAAATACCGGTAAGAGAAAGAGCCTCCTTGGATACCGTTCTGGCTAAAAGCGATTTTTTGAGTCTTCACTTGCAATTGAATAGCGACACGGCAAACTTGATCAGCGCCAAAACCTTGAGGAAGGTCAAGCCGGGTGCATTCCTCGTGAATTCCGCCCGCCCTGATTTGGTGGATACCACGGCGATTCTTACAAGCCTGTCCAGCGGACGCGTATCGGGATATGCTTTTGACAGCGGGTACTGGCCGGCCGCCAGGACGAAGCAATTGGCGAATCATCCCCATATCCTGGCCGTACCCCATATCAGTTGGTACACCAGGGAATCCGTTGCCAGGGAATTGGACGGTTGGGTGGACAATATGATTCTGATGTGCAAAGGCAAAATGAACCATATCGTGCGGGCCGGATAATTTGCTTTCGATCCTGCTTTGGATATCCGCATTCGCCTACAATCCCTTTTTCAATTCTTCCTTCGGCACGATTAAGGTCATCTGTTTATTTCTGGGCGCGGCCGGTATTCTGCTTGCGACCCGCACCGCCCCCGTCACCATAGGCCATGGGTGGCGGAAGCATGTGGTTTGGCTTTTCGCTCTTGTCATCCTGGCTTCCTTGTTCCGAACCGGAAATATTTTTGAAACCATTTCGGGATCGCTCGTTTTCATCGGCGCTTTGGTAATCGGAAGCGGGACGGCATTTGCGGTCAGGAACGACAACCAAGCCAAGATCCAATTGATGAAAACGATTGTCATGATCGGGGTTTTCCAGGCCATGCTTGGAATAAGCCAGTATTACTGGATTGAATTCGGGCCCCGCGTCGTCCTCATGAACGACAAAATGAAAGTCGTAGGCACGTTGGGAAATCCGGAATTCCTGGCCTTCTTTTTAGGCGGAAGCCTTTTGCTGGCTTGGCATCTGCCCTTGCTGTTCAAGAATGCCCGCGTGCGGTATGTCGCGATTGGCATTCTGACGATTGGGCTCCTCTTCACGGCAAGCAGGGTCATGTGGTTCGCGTTGGCTTTTCCGCTGGGCTTGAATATCTATTCCACAAAATCATTGGGGCGAAAACAAAAACTGCTTATCGCCGTACCGGTGATGATGATGTTCACGGGGAGCTGCTATTTTTTCCATCCCAATCCGCATACCTTTTACGGAAGGCTGCTTATATGGGCGGTCTCGGTAAATATGATCGCAGCTTCCCACGGTTTGGGCGTGGGAATCGGGCAGTATCATTTCCATTTTATCGAATCCTTGCAAGCCGTTTTCGCCTTCATCAACGAACACTATCCCGATCTCGGATTTTTGGAAAAGAATGCGGCCTATGCGGATAGGGCGCATAGTGAACTTTTGGATTTCTCCGCCGAGGGAGGGATACTGTTTTCCGCCCTCGGAATATTCATGCTGGTGAAACTGTTCCGGTCGGCGAAGGCAAGTCCGCTATCGGGCTTCTACAAGTCCTTCTTGACTTTTTCCGCCCTGGGCTCCCTGATTTCATTCCCGCTTCACATCGTTCCGAACCTCATCGTTTGCGTGGTTCTCTGCGCCTGCATTTTGTCTGAAACGAACGGAACCCCGGTGGAAGATGCGGAAACGGGGAGAGCGGCCTATGGGCCGAAGCTGCTTTTCGCCTCTCTTTTCATAGGCGTCGGCTTCCAGTCGGCCTGGGTCGATTTTTTCCTTTGCAAATCGGAAAAGGAAGCTCGCTTTGGAAACGGTTCCGGCGCGGAAAGCTCGGCCACGATTGGGCTTCGGCTGAATCCCGGCGACGAACGCCTGCTTATCCAGAAGGCCAGGCTGGAATACCTTGATTTCCGATCCAGGGAGGCTTTGCGGACCCTGGAAGCCATATCGGATAAGCCGAGAACCGTCGACCACTACAAGCTTAAGGGCCTGGCTCTGATGAGCCTGAAAGATTTCCCCGCGGCCGAAATCAATTATCACGAATTGGAAAATGCGTTTCCGCAAATGATTACCCCGAAATACTACTTGGGGCGGATCGCGCTGGCTTCGGGTGATAAGGAAAAAGCGCGCGGGTATTTCAACCGGATTCAGAAACTGAACGCACGGAATGAAAAAGCCGAATTCGATAAGGCCTTTTCAAAATCACTGCTATAACAGTTCGCGTACCCGCTTCTGCAAGTCGGGATTGGCGGACTTGAAAACTTCGTTACCGGTGACATTGTCCATAATCCTGGCCTTGTATTCCGGACCCAGTTTTTCCATGCATCCGAAAACCCCGGCTTGATAGGCTTCCGAGGCAATGGGCTTCAAGGCATCCAGCAGGATTCCCGAAGCCAACTCCGGCTCCATGAATACCGGACAAAGGCGGTTGACCAGATGGGTTTTTTCCGCTTCCGGCAAAGCGCCTGCTTGTGCGATGAAATCCACGGCCGCCCTCTGACTCTCGGACAAATGCAGCGACAACTTGGGATCGACAACATCGGGATCCGCGATGGGCAGATAGGACAGCGCGGAAACGGCAATCCCGATGGAATCCGCATCGACGTTCAAAAACCACTTGTCCGCCGCCCATTCAAACCGGTCCTTCGCATTCGCATTGCAAAGCACCCGGGCATAAAAACCGCTGGTATTCAGCAGGGCCGATTTCCCGGAATTCGGATCCAACTGCTCCAAGGAGCGATTGAAGACCTCGGAATTCTCCGCGGTCGATAAAAGGAAATTATCGAACAGATCCCGATCATCGAAGAGGAGGCAGGAATTGGCATCTATCGATCCCGATTCCTTTGTCGCTTCCGATCCCCCACGGTACCGCTTTTGGCCCCCACCCGCGACTTCGATCCCGCTCACGGTATACACATCCCCGGTGTTGAGCAGGCCGGGATTTGGGCCTTCCATGCGGATGCTGTCATGCAAAACCAAACACGGGCGCGCCTCCGCCAAACTGGAATCGGAAGCCCGGATTCCATTGGAAACTTCCGGATGCGAAGCTGCATTTTCCGCGACCGGATTTTTATGAAACAGCGACGGAAAAAGTTGGGCACGGAAGAAAACCACGATTCCGGCCACGACAATGAATGAGCCAATGGCAATCAGAGATGTAAGTTTGCGCATTTTCGAAAGGTAATAAATGCGAATCAGCCCCAGCCCGGCAATCGGGCCGCCGGTTTCGCGGCCGCCGCGGGACTCTTGCGCTTAATCATCCAATCCCATTCCATCGAAAATGAGATCCATGCTTTTTTCAATCCGCGCCTCGCGGGTTTTGGATTGCTTGGCGGAAGAGAAATAAAGCAGATAAGCCCGCTGCCGTCCCGGCGTCAAGGCTTCGAAGGCCCTTTTCAAGGCTGCGTTGGTATCCAACTTATCGCGGAACTCTTCGGGTACCTCGAATTCCGCGGTCTTCTTCATTTCCACTTTCAATCCCGCCTTTTCCACCGCGATGGCTTCCTTGATATAAGCCTTCAGGGTGGATTCCATTCCGGTGATCTCCTTGGCATTGGTAAACCGGATCTGGCGCGCCGCCTGCACGTTCTTGGTTTGTTGGACGAGAATGCCCTTGGCATCCTTCAGCAATGCCCCTTTGAAAAATAGGTAGGCGCAATAGTCCTTGAACTCATGGATGAGCACGATGTTGGTTTTGTCAAGCGTGTAACTGGGGCAGCCCCACTTCAACTCCTCGGTCAGTCCGCAGCCGAGCGCGATGGTCCGCAGCTTGTTCATTTCCTTTTGCCACTTTTCGGATTTGCTGAAATAGAAGTCGGCCTTGGGGTTGGTCTTGTTCATCTATGCATTCCCCGAAATGGGTTTTCTGCTCTCCGGCCTGAAATACCAGGATATGATGGTCAAAGCCAGGAGCAACAAAGAAGGAAATATCTGACTCGCGGGACTGCCGGAAACGAAATGGGAAAATGCCGCCCCCGACATGGCGAAGAAAAAGCCCGCATACGCCCATTCCTTGACGACGGGAAATTTAGGAACGAGGACGGCCACGACTCCCAATAGTTTCCAGACGCCCAGCAAGGTGAGCAAATAGAGGGGGTAGCCCAGATGCGTCATCCGTTCCACTTCCGGCGGCGTCCTCTGCAACTGGACGATGGCGGTGGACACCATTCCCAAGGAGAGCCAGAGCGTGAAAATCCAATAGATGATTTTATTCCGTTTCGTCATACCGGAATCCTCCCGAGAATGGTGGCCAATTTTCCGTGCATCATGTTCCAACCGTATTCGGCGCCCCGGTGCGCGTGATCCTGCTCGAAGCCGGATTGCTCGAAGAAAACCCGGGTGCCTCCGCCGACGGCTTCGAGACGGTAATCAATCCGGGTATCCACTTCCCCCGCGATCCAGGTGAAAGAGAGTTCGGCCGGCGGATCGCATTTCAGGATTTCGCACTGGACGGCAAGCCCATCGAACTTGGCCTGGGGATTGGGTGGCACCTGGAAAGTGAAGCGATGCCCCACACGGGCTTCGAAACCATTCGGAAACATCCATTCGGCCAGGGCGACCGGATCGGTCAGTGCTCGCCATACCTCGTCGCGGGATTGGGGAAACAAAAGTTCTCTCGTTACGCTTTTTTTCATCGCGGATTCCTTTTCGCGAGATGGGTTTGCAGCCGCTTGAAATTGTCGTCCCAGAAACGCTCGTAATGAGCCATCCAATTCCGCACCGGGTCGAGCCGCTCCGGCACCAGATGATAATGATGCTCCCGCCCCCGGCGCTGCTCGGATACCAGTCCCACGCTGAGCAGGATGCGCAGATGCTGGGAAATGGCCGGCCGGCTCATTTCAAAATGACCCGCGATGTGTTTCACGGGTTGATCCCCATCGACGAGCAGATCCAGGATCCGACGCCTCGCGGGACAGCTGATGGCGTTGAAAACCTCGGGTTCCTCGACGGCCGTTTTCATGGATGAAATAATAGGTAAGTAATCACTTACACGTCAAGCTGGAATTTTCGTGCTTTTTGGGCTTTTTGTCTTGTTACATTTTGTCGCGGTTCGCCTGGTAATCCAAACACCTTTCCCCCGAGGTCACCTCAATGCCCGCTTTCAAATGGCTGTCAGCTCCCCTCATGTTGGCCGGAACCGTTCTCGCGGCTCCGGTGCCCACGGAAATCTTTTCGGCGAAGTTGTCGCCCGCCAACACCTTCGTGATTACCGGCCATGGATTCGGATCCGCGCCCAAAGCCAGACTCGAAGGAAACGCCTTGGTCATCCTCTCGGTGAACAATACCGGCATCGAAGCGAAAGCTCCCGCGGGATTGACCAGCGGCACTTACGATTTGGAGGTCGCCCGCAACGGCCTCTTCGGAAGCCATGATAATTTCGATGAGATCGATATCGCCATCGGCGCGCAAGGGCCGCAAGGCGTCGCGGGTCCGGTCGGCCCGCAAGGCCCGATCGGAATGACCGGAGCGACGGGCGCCAAGGGAGCGACCGGCGCGGCCGGCGCCATCGGCCCGCAAGGTCTAAAGGGCGCCCAGGGCGCCGCGGGTGCGCAAGGAGCGGCAGGCCCCAAGGGTGACATGGGCGCTACGGGGGCGGCAGGAGCGAAGGGTGACGTGGGTGCTACGGGCGCGGTCGGTCCCAAGGGTGACGTCGGCGCTACGGGCGCCATCGGCCCCAAGGGTGATGTGGGAGCGCAGGGCGCCATGGGATTGCCCGGCGCAACGGGAGCCCAAGGTGCGGCCGGCGCAAAGGGTGACATAGGCGCGCAAGGTGCCATGGGATTGCCCGGCGCAACGGGAGCCCCAGGTCCCGTCGGCCCCAAGGGTGACGTCGGCGCTACGGGCGCCACCGGTCCGCAGGGGCCCCAGGGCGATAAGGGCGATAAGGGTTTGGCGGGCATGAACGGGGCGGACGGGAAGTTGACGGTCAATGGGACCGCGCCCGGCCAGGTCGCGACGTGGGACGGCTCCAACTGGATCGCCAAGCAACCGGCAAAGGTAAACGTGCTCCTGAATAATATGCAGCCCTACCTAGTGCTGAATTATGAAATCGCGCTCTTCGGCATCTATCCTTCCCGGAGCGCTTCCGATCCCTTTGTCGGTGAGATCATGATTTTCGCGGGCAATTTCGCCGTGAATGGCTGGGCCCTTTGCGACGGGCAGTTGCTTTCCATCGCCCAGAACACCGCGCTCTTTTCCCTGCTGGGCACCACGTACGGCGGCGACGGCCGGGTGACCTTCGCGCTTCCGGATCTGCGAGGCCGGGTGGGCGTGCATATGGGCACGGGTCCGGGACTTTCCCCGAAAATCATCGGCGAAGTCGGCGGATCGGAAACATCCTCCGGCAGCTTCTGATCCCGGCAGTCCGGAACATGAGCCTGTTGGAATCAACAGGCTCATTTTTTACGCAAAGATTCTTTCCAACGATTATTCGAGTCCGGTAATCACGATGCCTTTTTCGAATTCCATCCCCCGATTGCTGATATTTTTTCTGATCCGCGCCGGCGCTTGGGGATTTGAGCCGGGCCATCCGGCGACCGTGGATTTTCTGGACCGCATCGGCCTTCCCTCCAATCCCCCTGTATTCAAGAGACCAGGAAAGGTGGTCATCGCCATCGTCGATGACGGGTTCCGCCTTTCGCACCGCTTGTTGAAGGATCATATCCATGCCAATCCCGGGGAAACCGCGGGGAACGGCCGGGATGATGACGGGAACACCTATATCGATGATGTCCACGGCTGGGACATCTCCGATCGGGATTCCGATGTCACGCCGTCGCCGGGGAAACTCGCCGAGTACTATCACGGCACGCACATCGCGGGAATACTGATGGAGGTCTTGGGAAAAACCGGCGCCGGGAATCGGGTCGAAATCATGCCCGTCAAGGTATTGTCCGACATGGCCGAAAAAACCTATCTGGTGGATGGCTACAAGGGAATCCGATATGCGGCGCAGGCGGGCGCGGATATCATCCTATGCGCATGGGGCCTCAATGTCTTCACGCCCGAAGAGGCCGCCATCGTCAAGGAGGCGCAAGCCAAAGGCGCTTGGATTGTCGCGGCGGCGGGCAATTTCAATTTCGACAAACCCGAATATCCGGCGAGTTTCCCTAACGTCATCGCCGTGGGCGCGCTGGACAGCCTATCGCGGAAAAGCGAGGCCTCGAACTTCGGAGGGGGGGTGGATATCTCCGCGCCCGGCACGGGTATCAGCGGGGCGGATGCCATCAGCGATACGGGGATGGCGTTGAGAAGCGGGACATCGACCGCGGCGCCCATTGTCGCGGCGGCGATGGCCCTGCTGAAACTGCAAACCCCCGATATGGCCGCGGAAGAGATGGAACGCTGCCTCAAGGCCGGATCCGATCCGATCGACCATTTGAACCCGGCTTATGCGGGCAAATTGGGCGCGGGGCGATTGGATATCCAAGGCGCCCTGGCATACGCGCAGCCGCAACCGAAAACGCCCGACGTGATCGTGGACCAGCATCCGGAGGGCTATCTGCGTTATCCCAAAGGCCAAGGCAAAGCAGCGGGCTGGCGGGTGCAACCCGAAGGAAGATTTCCGGGGCTTTGGTTCAAGTTGCAAATCCAAGGGGGGAAGGAAAGGAAGAATGATAAGGGCGGCATGGCCGGGGACGATGAGTTCAAATTCACCACCAGCGGGAGTAATGAATCCACGCTGTTCAAAAAAATCCGCTTGGCCGATTTTCCGGAAAGCCTTTTCGTTCCTTCCCCGAATGTATTCGTAACCTTCAAACCCAGAAATCCATCCCGGGATCGGGAATGGATCTTGAAGTATAAAGCGATGACTCTGGACTCCAGCGCCCTGTATTGCCGGGATCAGGTCGAATTGAATGAGCCCGGCCAGCTAACCGACGGCAGCGGCCCCAATTCCTATTCGGCCGGCACTTCGTGCAAATGGCTCATTACCGCGCCGCCGGGAAAAGTAGTGCATTTCAAATTCAAGGAAATGGATACGGAAGTCAAAACGGATATGCTCTATTTTTTCGACGGTAGCAAAACCAATAGTCCTGTCATGGCCATCTACACCGGCCATCAATTGCCGCCGGAGCTTACCAGTTGGAGCAATCAAGTGCTGCTATGGTTCGTCACCAATTCCAGCGTTCAAGGAAACGGGTGGACGTTGACGTACGATTTCAGGGACGCGACGAAGAAATAATCGACCCGGAACCCGATTTTCCCCCGCATTCCGGCGCGCTCCAGTCTCCGCCGGCCGCTTCAGCATAGTGCTTAACTTGGGCCTCAAATACGCATTTATTCCACCAGAATGGGATTCCTCTCCCTTCGGCGGGCCATACACTTAGGGATAAACTTTTCCCTGAGAGTCAGGCATGCATTTCCATTCCATAAAGCCCGGCGTTGCCGGCTGCGTGCTGGCCTGCGCCATCTTCCCCATCCGCCCTGACGCGCAGTCCCTCACGTACGCCACCGGCTCCTTCACAACCAACGGCCCGGCCACCATAACGGCCCATCCCATCGGCAAGAACTTCCCCAAGGACATGGATACCCTGTTCGCATTCCAGACCGAGACCGGAAGCGGGAACAAGGTGGAATTCAGTCTGCCCGTGGCCTGGGCCAATAGCGCGGTACGACCGGGGATCTCCGGCATTCCTCCGTCCACGGCGGAATGCTTGCTGCCGTTCCGGAACGTGTCGGGTCGGTATCTCGGGGAATACCCGGCAGGCGGGAATGCGACCGGATCGACACCTACGACCCGATCCTTGCATGCGCGAATGAGCCATGGCATCCGGTTCACGGAGTACTCGCCTTTCGCGTCCGCTCTGAACTTCGCCGCGCGCTCCTCGGCGGTCTCCTTGCAATACCGCTTTTCCGTGGCCAGCAAGTCCGCGCAATACGGGGATACCAGCGGCATAGTCAAGACCTTGGTGGAAAAAGACAATGGCGTAATCGGATTCCGGCTTCCGACGATCGTCGGAGGCGCGGGGACGCGGTTCAAGGAAATATTGACCGAGGCGCAATACCAGGCCCTGTTTCCCAACCGCTACGGTTTCGGCAAGACCGGCGGGGCCAGCGACGGTCACGGGGATTTTTATTCCTACGCCTCGTTCATCCAGGCTATCGATAAGCTATCAACCATCCGCGTAAAAATCCTGATGCGCGCGGGGACGGACTATGCGCAGAAGTTGATCTGGACTGACACGTCCTCAGGCGTCACGCGCTCCATGATCACCCATGCGGACTATAATGCGGAATGGAACCTGGACGTGAAAGAGGATACCATCGGCACCATCCGCTACGCGGATTTTTGCGCCGAAGGGACCCTGGAGATCCGCAAGCGCGAACTCGCCGCCTTCTTCGCCAACGTGGCGCACGAGACCGGCGGAGGCTGGGTGGGCGCGCCGAACGGCGGCCAATACGCCTGGGGCCTGTACTGGCGGGAAGAAGTGGCCTGGCAGACCAATCCCGACAATACCGACCTTGGCTATGTGGATCAATCCAATACCTTGTATCCGCCTTATCCCGGCAAGTCCTATCATGGGCGCGGACCCATCCAGGTTTCCTGGAACTACAATTACGGCCAAGCCAGCGAATTCCTGTACGGGGACAAGAACATCCTCCTGCGCGCGCCGGAGCTGGTGCTGGCGAGCGGCGATGTCGCGTTCATGACGGCCATCTGGTTCTGGATGTATCCTCAAGGGGCCATCCCGGCCAGCCACGACATCATGACGGGAAAATGGCAACCCAACGTCGCCGACATCGTCGCGGGCCGGGACAAGTCCCGCTTCGGGGCCACCATCAACGTCATCAACGGCGTGCAGGAGTGCGGACACGGAGTGGATGAGCGCGTTACCGATCGCGTCGGGCACTTCAAATGGTTTTCCGGGATCTTCGGGTTGAGATTGGAGCCTGTGCTGGACTGCAACGGGCAGCAGCCGTTCTGATGGGACCCGACGTCTTGTAGTCAAGGCGCCGCTTCACGCCTTCACCCATTCGCGGCGCGTGCACGGGCCTTCTGGTGATTCTTCTTTTTGATCCCCCAAATGGGAGTTTCGCCGGCGCCGGAATTGTTATTGTTTTAAGCGCGCACTTTTCCGAAAGTTGTATCCGACATGATAATACTCCGCGTTCTCGGATTTTTTTCAACGCTATGCCTGGTCGTTGCCTGCAAGGATAAAACCCACGCCGGGGCTTCCAAAACGGATCGCCAACCCGCTACGAGATACGGATGGACCTGCAAGGAAGAATCGAAACCGGACCGGGACGAATCCGCAGCGGCGACCGCAACTTCCGGGGAGTCCCAAAACGACGACGCATCCGGGAGCGGATCGGACTCCACGGCCAAATCCGCGGCCGCCGCGGAGTCGGCCGCCGTGGAAGCGCGCGCCGATGCCGCGGGCGGGGCCTCCCCGGACAGCATCCTCATCTCCACCTGCGCCTACAAGCAGTTCGTCCTTCTCGACACGGGTTGGACCGATAGGACCGGCAAGACTTCCTGGAAGGGCGCCGCCTATGCCCGCGAAGCCGACGGAACCCTGCGGGCGATCGCCAATCATGAGATGTTCAACTCCCGGCTTCCAATCCTGGCGAAACGGATCGAGGATTCCGTCTGGGCGCAGGTCGCCCTGGATTTGGACGCACCGGAGTCGGAGAACTGCTTCAGCGATGAGCAGAAGGAGGCGTTGACCGCGGAACTCGGGCGGCGCGCACAGGCGGATTCGCTGAGGACAAAAGGCAAAGCCGTGGATACGTCGAAAGGCTACGTAATCGACGGGTACCGCCTTTCCATCCTCGAGAACGACGAAATGTTCTTCTCCATGGATGAGGGCTCGCATATCGATTATTGCGCGCCCGTATGGGAGGCCATCGGATCCGTCAGACTGGATACGCTGGCGAATTACCTGAAGTGACCTCTGCCTATCCTGAAATTCCCGGTTCATTATGATGCGAAAATCCCTTTCCATTCGATTCGTACTCCTTGCGCTCACCCTTGCGGTGTTCGCCACGAACCTGTTCGGCGATGATGATGAATCCGCCGGGAGCGGGGAGGACGGGGATAAGACAACAACGACGGAGGACACCTGCGGCAAGCTGGCGGGAAACCTCGTGGTTTTCACGACGAGCGTCAAGTACGGCGGGGTGTTCGCCAAAGGATACGAGCGATGGGACAACGAATATTCCCTGGCCATGCGGACCCTTACCAAAGGCGCGAACGGCTTGGATACCTTCTGGCTCCCGCTCCTCTCGTGGACGGATTTCACCCACGGGTGGATGGTGGAAAACCAGCCCATGGCTCCGGCATGCAGGACGGATAAGAACGGCCTGACCTTGAAGTTCGACAAGAACCCGCTCGCCGAATTCACCTATAAGCAGGAACACCTGGCTTTGTCCCCAGCGTTCCGACGGCGCATTATCGCGGGCGTGGAGAAAGGCGATTCCACGGTTTCCAACTACGATCTGCAGACCCTGCTTTCCGGCACCGGCGTGGAAGATACCCAGATCGTCGAGGCGTTGCGGGTGTACGCCCTCAAGGATTCCATCGGCAAGAATTTCATCGATTACTCGATCGAAGCCCTGCGGGACTTCATCGGGTATGCCACCGACAAGCCCATGCAAAGGTATGCCAAGCATCTTTCCGATTCCTTGATTGCGTGGAAGAAATCCGAACAGCCGGTGACCCTGGAAGGAGCGAAGAAGGTCGGAAGGATACTCAGTCCTCCCATTTATCCCCCGCTCGATTCCCCTTCCGTGTTCTGGAAGGATTCCCTGCTTTGCGTGGTCCAGGAGGAGAAGGCCAAGCCGATCCTGATGCGGACTTTCGACCCGCGCTCCGGAAAATGGGGAGCCAAAACGCAGGTGAAGTATCCCGAAAGCGGCATGTACCAGATGTACGAGAAAAACACCGGTACCTACAGTATGGCTTGCCCCTACGAAACCCTTTGCTGGAGCAAGAAACTGGGCGCCTTCAGCTCCGATCCATGCGATGGAATCGAATGCGGCCCCTTGCTCATCCTGGACGATACCGCCGTGGGCGCCGTCGAGAACCTGGCGGACCGGCTAAGGGCCGGCGGGTCCTGCGCCGCGGGCGACGGAACCCTGGAGTTCGTCGATGGCGGCTACGTCAAGAACAGAAGCGATTCCACCATGGCGTGGCCCATGTTCGACAGACCCCTTACCTACGCGTCCCGGAGCTACAATTTCGCCTTGAAGCGCGCGTATCCGGTCGTCGTTTCTCCGGATCAAAATTGGATCGCCTACGCCTACGATGCCAAGGACGGAAAGGCCGTGGAATTGTGGGTCGCGCGGCTGCGCTACAAGCGGTGAGGATCCCGCCCAAGGACCGGGCTTCCTTGACGAATGGGACCGGGCCGGGTATATAATTAGCTCAGCACCCGGAACTCCATGAAAATCATCTCCCGCAAAAAAAAGCTTTTCCCCATCAGCGACCCTCTCCTGGAGTACCTGAAGGTCTATACCCGTTCCCGGGACCTTCCCGTCAGCTATTCCGATTTGACGCGCTATCAGGCCGCCACTTCCTTGATCGACAAGAACGACAAGGACACCCTGTGGGCGACCTGCATGTACGGCCATAGCGACGAGGAGAGCCTCAACAAGGGCCTGACCCAGATCTATTCGCAATTGAAGGCGGCGGGCGATCAGGCGATCACCGACCATCTCCATGTGGAACGCGTGGACTATTGCATGTTCGGGAATTCGAATCCGTTCCGGGTGCGCATCGTCAACCAGTACAACGACAACTACGATCATTTCTACGTGAAGAAGGCGGATGCGTCCCGCATCTACGGGTTGGAGCTGGAGGACATCCTCTCCCCCAACCGCATCAACTATCTGGTCAGCGGCAACACGCTCATCGAAGAGCATATCGCCGGCATCCCCGGCGATTTGTTCCTCGCGGAAATCCTCGATCGTCCTTCCACCAACAAGGTCCGCATCGCCAAGGAATTCGTGAAGTTCAATGAGCGCTGCTTCGCGCGCCTGTTGGGCGACATGCGGGCCTACAACTACGTCGTCGACATAACGCCTGACTTCGAGGATGAGCAGTACCGGGTGCGCGCGATCGATTTCGATCAGCAGAGTTACGAAGGGAAGATCCAGGCCTACCTGCCGCACTTCTTCCCCGACAACAAGAAGGTGGTGGATCTGTGCCAGCAGATATTGAATCTGCAGACCATCCGCCAGTATCAATTGGAGGAACGTACCCTCATCGCCAGGCGCTTGAATTTCTCCAAGGCCCAGGTGGTGATGCTGACCGAGGCCATGCGCTTCGGCGAGCTGTCCTTGCCCGAAAAGACCCACGAGCTCAAGCTGGGCCTGCAGAAGTACCACAAGGACGACCGGTTCCTGCAATGCGCGAACATCGGGGATCTGCTCGTGATGAACCTGGAAACGACCTTGGCCTGCAAGCTGGGGACGTAAACCGGATCCTTCCGACCTGAACTCTCAGGGCGGATCCCTCCGCTTCAGCGGAACATGCGCGCCGCCATGTCCAGCACCTTGCAGGAGAAGCCCCACTCGTTGTCGTACCAGGAGATGATCTTCACGAAGGCGTCATCCAGGCGCATGCTGGCCTTGGCGTCGAACACGGACGTGCAGGATTCGCCACGCACGTCGGCGGAGACGATGGCATCCTCGGTGTAAGCGAGCACGCCTTTCATGGGGCCTTCGGCGGCGGCTTTCATGGCCGCGCAGATCTGTTCCATCGACGCGCCCCGTTCCAATTCGCAGGTGAGATCGACCACGGAAACGTCGGCCACGGGAACCCGGAAGGCCATGCCGGTGAGACGGCCGTTGAGCTCTGGGATGACCTTGCCCAGGGCCTTGGCCGCGCCGGTACTGGCGGGGATGATATTGTCGAGGATGCCGCGACCGAAGCGCCATTCCTTGGCCGAGGGACCGTCCACGGTTTTTTGCGTGGCCGTCGCCGCATGTACCGTGGTCATGAGCCCGCGTTTGATTCCAAAGGCCTGATGAAGCACATGGGCTATCGGAGCCAAGCAATTGGTCGTGCACGAGGCGGTCGATACGATGTTCTGCCCGCGATAACCCTGGTCGTTCACGCCGTAGACGAACACGGGGGTATCGTCGCCGGCGGGCGCGGAGAGGATTACCTTCTTGGCGCCGGCCTTGAGATGCCCGTCCATGGCGGCCGCAGTCAGAAAAATACCCGTCGACTCCACCACCAGATCCACACCGGCCGCGTCCCAGGCCAGCTTGGACGGATCCTTCTCGGAAGTCACGCGCACGGCCTTCCCATCCACCCAGAGCTTCCCGGGTTCCACGCGGATTTCCCCGGCGAAGCGACCGTGCACGGAATCGTACTTGAGCATATACGCAAGATGATCCACCGCGAGCACGTCGTTCACGGCGACGATCTCCACGTCCTGGCGGCCCGCCGCCGCGCGGAACACCATCCTGCCGATGCGCCCGAATCCGTTGACGCCTATCTTGATCATGATTTCTTCCTTTCCTTGCCGGCGGGCATATCCCCCAGCCATTGCTTGAGCCTTTTGATTTCCATGCGGATGTATTCGGGATCTCCGAAAGTGTTCGCCAAGAGGACCGAGCCCTGCCGTCCGCTAAGGACCCGGGCCGCATTGGAGCGCGCCTCCCCCGCCGATTGCCCCATGGATCGGAACTGCGCTCCCAGCCACTCCAGGGATTCCCGGAACTGGGACGAGGCGTCTTCCGCGATGGCGCCGCCCTGCTTGTTCGCCTCCACGCACAGGCCACCGGTCGGGCATCCATGGGCCGTGAAGAACTCGACGCCGTTCTCGAAACTCTTGACATAGGCGAGCAGGCGGTCCTTGGGGGAGGCGAGCTGGTCCCACTCCGCCCGCCGCGCGCGGACGGGTTCGGCCCGGTGTTCGGTCACGGCCTTGATGAAATCCCGGCGGGTCTTGAAGTAGTAGTAGACGTTGCCCACCGGCACATCGGCCGCGGCGGCGATGTCGGCGATGCTGGTATGCTCGAACCCGTTGCGGTGGAACAGCAGGTCCGCCGCGCGGACCAGGCGATCGCGTTTTTCCGTCCCGACCATGCCGCCTCCTTTTTCCAAAGCCGATGCGAATGCCGATGCCGCGCCGACAGCGCTCCACGTTTTAGTCAGTCAACTAACTTTAACCGGTCTCTGCCGAAATGTCAAGATCCATGTGGATTTCTCCCGCCGCCGATATCCTGTTTTTAGGGGAACGGAAGCCTTTTTGATATCCATCGGCGTCGTCGCCCTCGGTGAAATGGGCGACAAAACCCAGGTGTCGACGGTGGCGCTGGCGGCGCGCTTCCACGCCTTGTTGCCGGTGGTCGCGGGAACCACGCTGGGCATGTTGCTGGCGGACGTGCCGGTGGTCCTGCCGGGGGAGAAGATTTCCCGGAGGATTCCGCTCCGCACCATCAGGGTGGCGGCCGCCCTGGTCTTTTTCGCCCTGGGAATCCTCACGCTCCTGAGAGGCTGAGCCCCTTCCAGAAGTTTAAACCCGGATCCCCGCATGAGCGGAGGGAATGGCTTGGAATCCGGGATTAACCATGCGACCATCTGGCACCGGCATATCCGCCGCCATGGAAAGAGATAAATGGAACTGGTGCAATTGATTTACTGCAGCGCCGCGGCCAAGGCGGATATCGCCAAGTCCGAGCTTGATAAAATCCTGGAAGTCGCAAGGCTCGACAATGCAAAGGTCGGCATCACCGGAATCCTCCTTTTCCGCGAGGGATCATTTTTCCAGGTCTTGGAAGGAGACAGGGAGGCCATCGAAGCGCTTTTCGAAAAGATAAGCCTCGATAAGCGCCACAACCGCATCCGGAAGATCCTGATCGAACCGATCGATGAAAGAGGGTTCGCGGCCTGGACGATGGGATACCCGAAAATCACCTCCAAGGAACTCGCCGAAATCCCGGGACTGAACGATTTCTTCTCGCGCGGGAAATCCTATCTGGAATTGGAGGAAGGCAATGCCAAGACCTTGCTGGCGGCGTTCAAGGAAGGAAAGTGGCGCACTTCGATTCACTAGGCCGATGAGGTACGCTCGGCCCTCCTCAAAATGCGCGAAATCCCCCTCTGTTTCTTTCCAGCAAACGGGGGCTCGGGCTCTGCCGCGAAACCCGAAACGGATTTGCGGCATTTTGGTTAGAATGGGGCCAGGGGACCCTGGATCGTCGTGGTTGAAATCCGAGGAGCGTTTGATGAAGAAGCTGTTGAACCTGGTCCCGATGTTTTTGGTTCTGCTGACGGTTCTAGGTTCGCCGACCCACGCCCAATACAAGGGCAAGTATGTGGGCTGGTCCACGGGTTACGTGTACGGCGCCGGCACCATCCCGGCCGGAGTGTATAAGGCCTTCACCCACCTGATGAACTTCCACGTTACCGTGGACGGCTCCGGAGGCCTGGGCACCGGCGATCTCCGGCAGTCCAACCAGAAGGACTTCGTGGCCAAGTGCCATGCGAACGGAGTGAAGGCGCTCCTCAGCATCGGAGGAGAGGGCGAGCACGCCAATTTCGTCGCCGCCTGCGCGAACGCCTCCACGCAAACCACCCTCGTCAAGAACATCATCGATATGACCGTATCCAACGGCTACGATGGCGTCGACCTGGACTGGGAAGTGGCTGAAGATCCCGCGTACGACGGCAACAAGGCCAATGTCGCCAAGTTCCTCGCATTCCACAAGGAAGTGTGGGACGCGGTCAAGACCCATCCGGGCCTGATGATTACCGCGGCGATCACGGACGACTGGTACCCCAACTGCAGCGCGGCCGTATGCTCCATGATGGACCAGGCGAACGGCATGTCCTACGACATCAGCGCCGCGAACGAATACAAGGACGCCGCCATCGTGTTCAAGCTCGGCGCTCCCAAGGCCAATCACGGCATCGGCTTCGACATGAACAACCTGGCGGACAACCTGGCGAAGTGCCGGCTGGCCATCGACAGCGGCTTCGGCGGAGTGATGGCCTGGGACGTGACCAAAGGCAACCAGGCTGCTTTCGATTCCATCGCCCGTTACGTCACCCATGTTCCCGTGAACCTCCGCGCTTCGGAGCGGATGGGGAACGACGCGCGCCTGTTCGTGAAGGGCAACGGAGCGGGAGGCATGACCTTGGTTTCCTATTCCCTGCCGTCGGCCCTCAGGGGAACGCCGGTGGAGTTGGGCATGTATGGGATGGATGGGGCTTTGGTCAAAAGCCTTTTCCACGGGAAAGGGAATTCCGGCGCCTTCCTGTTGCCCGTGGATAAGGCCCATCCCGGCGCGTATGTCCTCAAGCTCTCGGCCAATTCCAGCGTCCAGACTGCGAAGACCATCGTATTGAAATAACCTGGTGATCGCAGCTTTGGAGCAGCCGCTGCGCATTCTCCGGAGCTCATTGTTCCGAAGCAATTACCTTCCCAATCGGGTCCACCCGGCCGATTTAGACTTCACCCGTACAGATCCCCGGCCTTCCCCGGAAACTGATTGTCGAATTCTTCCCGCTTCAGTTCAGCCTTCGTTTTTTTCGGATCTTTCCCGGGTTTCACTCTGGACCGCCCTTTATATGGCAATCATACATAATGCCTGACCGGTTTTCCTCGTCAAATACGCCGAGGCAACCCCTAGGCAGATTCCCGGCCAAGTGGGAAAATACCACGGGACCCGGATACCAGGAGATTGCATGCAAGCCCTTACAAAATCGATTCTCGCCCTCTCCTTCGGCTTCGGCCTTGCGCTGGATTCCGCCACCGCGGACGGGACCGTGGAAAGAAAGACCATCACGGTCATCAACGCCGAAAGCACCGCCGACGGCAGCACCCAGATCGGCCATGAAGCGACCAAGGAATGCATCGTCACCTTGCCCAAGCCGGAATCCCTCGACCCCGACGTGAGCGCGGATTCCAAGTACCTGAAGGAGATCAACGGCGTGGAGGGCAAGAACGATTGGGTGCGGGTGTATTCCGCCAAGATCACGGTCAACTATATGGTCAACCGCAACGACCTGCTGATTGTGGCCACCAAATCCGTGGAGGCCAAGGACCCGACCATGAAGGAAGTGGAAAAGCATCTGCCAAGGACCCGGGAGTTCATTTCGAATTCCGACAACGGCGACACTTTCGGGGGCCGTTCCCATCGGCAATACTTTTTCAGCAAACAGGAGGACGCGGTCAAGGATGTCCGCTCCCAGGTGGCGGTTTGGCTCAAGCAACAGACGCCGCTGCTCTGCTCCGAAAGCAAATAAGTGCCACTCCCGAAAGCGGCCCGATTCCGCGTGGCGCCTCTGCGCCTCGTGCCAGTACGCAGGACGCTGCCGCGTAAGCTGCAATCAGGCCTCGCGGCCTTTCTGATCCTCGCCGCGCTTCACGGCCAGTCCATAGCCGCCATCAGCGGTCCTGAATACCGGGAGGCGACGCTCAAGTCCATCGATGTCCTCTCCTCGCATCTCATCTTGCTGCAGGCCCAGGCCTTGCACGATCAAATCCTCAACAACATCTCCTATACCATCCGGTTCGCCCCGGCCGATTTGCGGCTCAATGATGATTCCATCCACTCCGGCAGCTTCGTCCGATCCCTGCTGCCTTCCAGCGTAGGCTACGGAACAGTCAGCGGATTGGGCGCATTCATCGGATTGCAGGGCGATTACATCAAGGTGTTCGATCTCACGGACAAGGACGAGAAGGATCAGACCACGAACGGGGAATTGCAGGCCGTCGGCGCCGAGGTGAGCCAGGTGATCGCCTTCGCGGGCATTTCCCTGCTGGGATTCCAGCTCGACGCCGGGATCATGGGAGGCGCGGGCTTCCGGCTGGACAAAGACGGGGAGTTCGCGCAAAACCGGTCCCAACTCGTCAAAGACACTTCCGTCCTTTCCGACAAACCCCGCTTTGTCTATACCGCGTACCATAAAAGCGGAGTCTACCTCTCGACCATCTTCGGCATCGATCCGGTCAGCCACGAACGCGCCTTGAGCGATTTCAAATTGAACGTCCAGCCCTTGGAACAGTACCTGCCGGAATTCTACGGGTTGCCTTTTCTGGATATCGTTTCCTACACGCCGATCGCCGCCTATTACCAGAAATACTTGGTGACCGACACCTCCGGCGGCAACGCCAAGTCCGTCCCGAAATCGAGCAGGGACTACGACTTCTCCTATGGCTCCGACAATTTCCTTACCCAGGGCTTCCGGCCCAGCATGACCCTGAAGGTGCGCCCGCATATGGCTTTCCGTCAGGTGGATGCCGCCTACGTCAAGAACTGGGGCGACATCCTCATCCTCGGAGGCCGGGGAGCCTATTATCTCAAGGGAGGTGAATCGAATGTCAGCGTGGATGCCTTCGCGATGCTTTCCCTCGGCCTCACCTTCGGCTTTTCATACAGCTACAACAGCCCCGACAACGTGACCTTCCTGCCCCTTTCCGGCCTGCATGTTTTCGGGGTGCAGGTGATTTGGGGAGCCAGGGAAACGGCCAAGATGCTGTTCCCGTTTTCGCCCGCCTTGACACGCAAGTGATTTGAAATACCTTTATGACTGCAACCGGAATCAAACCCGCCCCTAAGTGGAGGTACACCATGAAAATCACCGTTGAAACCACGGTCTCCGCGCCCATCAAAAAAGTCTGGAGCGCCTACACCACCCCCGCGGACATCGTCCAGTGGAATGCCGCCTCCGATGACTGGCACACGACCAAGGCCGAAGCGGATCTGCGCGTGGGCGGCGCGTTCTCGTCGCGCATGGAGGCGAAGGACGGCAGCTTCGGGTTCGATTTCGCGGGAACTTATACCCAGATCGTGGAAAACAAATTGATCGAGTATTTTTTCGGGGATCGAACGGCGCAGATCGGATTTTCCGAAGGCCCCGGCGGCATAAAGGTCCAAGTGACCTTCGATGCGGAGGAGACCAATCCCGTGGAAATGCAGCAGGCAGGGTGGGGAGCCATCCTGAATAATTTCAAGAAGTACGTGGAGGCCAAGAAGTAGGTTTCCCCACCGACGGCGCGGTAGCGACGAAAAGGCCTCGGCAGCATTGCCGGGGCCTTTTGCATTTTGGGTCGCCTGTGTTTTGGGTCGCCTACTATCAGAGATCGTAATTGACGCCGGTGCGGCCGCGCGCCTGCAAGCGCGCGCGCAGGGAGAGCAGCGAGGGGCTGGCGGGCGCGAGCGCCCCCGCCACCTGCATGGCCGAGTACACTGCGGATTCCTGGAGATCCATTCCGCAGGTATGCTGGCCGGAGAAGTACAGGCCGTTCCGTCCCTGGAACGAACGGAGCTTGCGCGCCGCGCGGATGCTTTCCGGCGTGATGAGCGGATGCCGGAAGCGCCGTTCGTACAGGATGGTGGTGGGGTCCGCATAGCGGTGCTGCGCCCAGGACTTGAATACGTCGATGGTTCCGCCCGTGGGGAGCTTGGGATGGATGCCGCCGTACCAGACGCTGCCTTCGCACATGGAACCGTCGACCATGCCGTTGTACACCGCCCAGAAATTCCGGTCGCGGTGCACGTACTTGGGATCGGTATGGATGAGCATGCGCGCATCGAAGTATTCATACTTGTCGAGCACGGGGAAAAGGTCGCTCGCCGACGGCAGCGGCTGCAGCAGGGCCTTGGTGACCGGCGGCGGCGCGTTAAGCACCACGGCGCTGTACGGGCCGTTCGCGCCCGCGCCCGTCTGCACGGTCCAATTGCCGTTTTCGTACCCCAGACCCTTGACCGGCGCGTTGATGCGCACCTGGACTCCGGGGCTGCGATCGAGCATGCGTTGGAGATTGCCTCCCAGGCCGAGTTTGGAATTGAATGTGCTGGCGCCCGCGAAGATGTTGGCCGGAAAAGCCAGCGCGAAGGTTTGCAGGATGGAGCGCGCGGAAGAACGCTTCGCATCCGACAGGGTCGATCCGATCAGCGCCGAAACCCAGGGGAAAAGCAGGTTGTTCTTGAAGCTCTGCGACACGGGCAAGTTGGCGACCCAATCCTGCAACGTGATCTCCCATGACATGTTCTGGAGGATGGCATTGCGCGCGAACTGCGAATAGATCGCGAAATCGATCGCGAGAAAGGGCGTGAGGTAGGGATACTTGGACGAGAAGATCGGAATGATCCCGGTCTTGGGAAACATGCAGATGCCTCCCGGCGCCTCGATGGTTTCATCCGTGTCGGGGCTGTCAGGATTGAAGAGGCCCAGCTCCTCGAGCAAGGTGGCATAGATGGGATGGGTGGCGGGATGGAAGAATTGCGCGCCCAGATCGACATTGATTTTCGTGCCCTTATAGTCAACGACCTGCGAATCGGCATGGCCACCGATTTTCGGACGCGATTCGAACAGGTCGACATCGAAATCATTGCTCAGGAAGTAGGCCGCGGCAAGGCCGCCTGCGCCTCCGCCGACGATCGCCACGCGACGGCGGCCGGTCAGCGCACCGGCCTGCAGAATGGACTCCGAGGATTCCTGGGCGCTTCCCGTGGGTCCCTCGCAACGGAGCAGCGTGGCTCCAACAAGTGCCGCCGCGCCTTTGAGCACTTCACGGCGGGTGAACGGGGTGCTGGGGGATTCAGGATTTTCCATATCGATGCGCTCCGGTTAAAAAGCCGAACAAAAAGTCAAGGGTCCGGCAAAAGTAAGGCAAAGGTTGATGGCGGCCAAGGCCGAAAACGGCATCCTGGAAGTTTCAAACCTGTATTTGCCTCTCCATGCGTTTAGCGGGGACCCTAAACCGTCATCAGTTCTAATTTTGGGAAGAACCCGCCATAGCGTCGACGCACTTTCCGAAACCTTTCAGTCCCGATACAAAAAAAGTCTCCCGATTGGGAGGCTTACCATTTTCGTTCGCCGGTTGTTTCAGCGGATCAAGCTTGGGACCCACGGCGATTACGGGCCATGCCCGCCAACCCGAACAATCCCATCCCATCCCGTCCCATCCCGTCCAAGGCCAGGGTGCCGGGCTCGGGCACGGCTCCGGCAGCGTCACCGGTTCCGGGTCCGGTTCCGATTTCGGAACCGGGAGCGGTGGCGGAGATGTGCGTCAGGGTGAAGTTGCCGAACCACTGGGTGGTATAGCCCGTCACGTCATACCCTCTTCCGAAGGTGAAGTAGGTCTGCCCTTCCGCGATGGACGTGTAGACGACGCCGGGATCGCTGCTGATGCTGATATGATTCTCGGAACCGGTTTGATCGGGACCGGAACCTGAAAAGGAAAACCCTTCGTAGGTATAACCCCAATTGGTTCCATAATGATAGGTGACACCATGGTCGAATAGGCATAGTCGTAGCTGAATGCAACCGTGCCCTCAAAGGTGAGGTACATGGGGTTCGCCTGGGTAGATACTGCCAAGACGGCGGAAACGGAGCCACCCAAGCGGAGGTTGTAAAAACCATACCAATGTCATCGGGAAAACCTGCAACTCCATCATCCACTCCCAACACGATTTCCCTGAAGCCGGAGAGACCGCGAAAGCCCGGATCGCAAAGAAAGACGATCTGTGGAGGACTGGGTGATTCGCCGTGTGGAGCATCCGTCCTTCCATAGACCGCCGTTGACACCTCCGGTTCACCGCTATTTCCCTCCGCGGGCGGCGGGCCGGACCGCGGATCGCTACTATTGGCTTAATGAGATGCACCGGGTTTGGGATTTTTTGGGGTACCGCGCTCCTGGGAGGATCGCTTTGGGCCTCCAGCCTTGAAGCAGCCGGCAACCGCGCTTCCGCCGACATCGCCGTCGAACAGTGGAACACGGCGGAGATCACCTTGACGAGTTCGAAAGCCTACTCCAATCCGGGATTGGATGTCGATGTCACCGCTACTTTCACAGGTCCCGGGGGATCGGTCATTACCCGTCCCGCGTTCTGGGATGGCGGCAATGTCTGGAAGGTGCGGTTCGCGCCCACCCTCGTCGGTAAATGGACCTACGCCACGGTGAGTACGGACGCTGGCAATACCGGCCTGCATCAACAGACCGGCAATGTCCAGGCCTCGGCCTATTCGGGCGATCTCCCGATTTACAAAAAAGGCTTTCTGAAAGTCTCCCCCTCCAAGCGGTACATGATCTACGCCGATGGTTCGCCTTTTTTCTGGATGGGCGATACGCATTGGCAAATGCCGGATTATGAACGGGACGGCGAGTGCAATTACGGCGCCGGCTGCGTCAGCCAATTCAAGCATGTCGTCGCGGACCGGCTCGCGAAAGGGTTCACGGTCTATCAGACCTATCCGGATGCGGGCCTGAATGACGGGGGCGGAAACCCGCGCGTTGCGAATTGGTGGACGACCCCATTCACCCGGCTCAACCCGGACGCCTTCCAGCAATATTTCGATCCGAAAATGGAATATCTGGCGCAGAAAGGCATGGTGGTCGCGCTGGGGTGCGGCGTGCATTCCAAAACCACCAGCGCCGTCGGCCTCGCCGGGCTCAAGCAATTGGCGAAATACCTGGTCGCGCGTTACGGATCCTATCCCATCGTCTGGATCACGGCGCAGGAAGTGGATATCCTTCCGGAGGAGCTCTCCATCTGGAAAGAAGTAGCGCAAACGATAGCTGCCAACGACGGGTATCAGCATCCCTTGACCGGACATATGTCTTTCAACAAATTCATTTGGGGTGACGAAACCTGGCATACCTGGTTCGCGGTCCAGGGCGGACACGGCGCAACGCGTACGTATCAGAATCAGTCCTTCTATAAAGGGTTCCGGGACTACTCCCCCACCCAACCCTTTCTGGAAGCCGAGTCGAAATACGAAGACGTCGAATGCGGAGGACTCAATGACGCCATCGATGAAAGGGTGATCGCCTATAAATCGATGCAAAGCGGCAGCCTCGGTTTTACCTATGGCGTATCGGGCATCTGGGCGATGAAGTGGGACGTCGGGGTTCCGGGCTGGGACGATTTCAGTTATTACCCGTGGTATGTAGGCATGGACGCCCCGGGATCGACCTATATGAAATACCTGAAACTGTTCTATACCTCCTTTCCCTGGGAACAGCTCGAGCCGCGCTTCGGGGACCCGGCTTGGTGCGCCTTCGTCAATCCCGAGACTTCGGTGCTTTCTTCCACAGCGGACGCCAAACGGTATGCCGTCTACTTCTACGGTTCCACCACCGAAACCGGAACCTTGAAAAAAATGGACGGTTCGAAAGCCTATGCCGCGCGATGGTTCGACCCGCGCACCGGAAAATCCACCCTCATATCCGATGCCGTCAAAGCGGCCAGCGGCAACTGGGATATCCCCGTGAAACCGGATGGCCAGGATTGGATGCTGCTGGTGGAGGACGTCGCTTCCAAGTCCGTCCTGCCGACGGGAGAGGATGCCGCGATCTCGCAGTTCAAAACCACGGCTATATCGTCGTCCAGTTCCAACACTAATACCGGCGCCCAGGCCGTGGACAACGGCGCCCGCAGCTACTGGTGCGCGGCGAACGGGACCTTCCCCCAATGGCTTTCGGTCGACCTGGGCGGCGCGCATTCCCTGTCCGCCATACAGACCGGTTTCTACGCCAGCGAAACCTGGATGTACAAGATCGAAGGCAGCCTGACGGGAACCGGCGACTGGCAAACGCTTACGGACAGGACCGCAAAAGGTCTCCAGGGATATCGCGCGGACGATACGGTAACCGGCACGTTTCGCCATATCCGCGTCACCGTCACCGGATCCTCCAAGGACTGGGCGGCGATCCGGGAGTTCAAAGTGTTTGAAAAGCCCGCCGTCCCCGTGAAAAGTCCCGTTTCAAATCCCGTATCTCCGTCCGACATTTCCATCCTGCCGGGAGCCACCAACCGCCTGGCCCTCTCCTTCAGGCTGCCCGGTCCTACCGCGTTCACCGCCACCCTGCGCTCTCTGCGGGGCCGCAACCTGCTTTCCGCGACCGGGGTCTCCGGGGGAGGGGTACCCAACCTTGCCTACTTTCAGGTGACGGGGATGGCCGCGGGCTTGTATTGGTTGGAAGTCAAGGCCGGCAAGGCCGGCCTGCAGCAGACGATCCTGGTGCGCTGACCTTCCTCCCGTCCCGGGTGACTACATTATCGGATAGACTTCTACGCCTCTTACCAAGCGGGTAGTGATCCGATGCTTCGATTTCCCAGGGCGTTCACATTTTCGGCCTTCCGATTGTCAGCCCTTCTCCTCGGGTGCCCGTCCCTGGCCCAGATCCCCGCGCCTCTGCTCAAAGCCGGTCCGGCCGGACATTATCTGACCGATGAGAACGGCACGCCTTTCCAATTGCGCGGCGAGGCGGCCTGGTCATTGCCGGTGCAGCTCGCGCGCGAAGGCGTGACCGCCTATCTGGACGACCGTCAGGCCAAAGGCTTCAACGCCATGCTGGTAGAGGTCATCAACGTGAACGACGGCTACGCGACCAACGCTCCGAAGAACGCCTATGGCGAGACGCCATTCCAGAGCGCGGATACGCGGCACTTGATCACCACCCATTGGGCCCGTAACAGCACCGGTACCGACGGCAAACCCGCCTGGCTGACGCTCAACAGCAGCTATACCGGCATCGATGAGTTGGCCGGCCGCATCCTGGCCGACTACGCCGTCGCGCCGATCCTGCCTTCCGCTCTGCTCGAATCCTATTATGAAGGATCATTGCCGGGACAACCGCAACTCACCACCCGCGAAGTGCGCGGCGAGGCCTGGAAGGCCTATCTCTCCGGAGCGTGTGGCAATTTCTACGCCCATCATTCCATCTGGCCCTTCGGATCGAATTGGCAGGCCGCGTTGGGGAGTCCGGGAGCCTTGTCGATCGCGAAGCTCAATGGGTTTTTCGCGGGCCTGGCCTGGTGGAACCTGATACCCGACCTGGGTAACACGTTGGTTACCGGCGATAAGGGAAGCGGAAGGAACTCCCTTTCCGCGGCCCGGGCCGATGTCGGATCCTTTGCCGTGATCTACGTTCCGACCGGTGGGACGTTCACCGTGGATCTGTCCAGGCTGACCGGCAAGGCCGTCAAGGCGACCTGGTTCGACCCCTACAGCGGCGCGACCCATGCGGCCTCCGCATCGCCTTTGGCCAAATCCGCCCGCGTTTTCAATCCCGTGGGCGAGAACGGGAAGAATGCCGACCCCGCCGCGGCGAATGACTGGGTGCTGCTCTTGGAATCCGATGTTACCGCCGGCATCCTCCCGGACCGGAGGCACGATCGTACCGGACGCAAAGGAATCGAATTCGCCTTCGCAGGCAAGCGCAGCAACCTGCGCGGACAATTCGTAACGTCTTCCCGAAAGGATGGAAAAAACTGATGGAACCCAATCAAATCCGTTTCAGCGACGGAGCCGCTTATGACCGATATATGGGGATCTGGAGTCGGCTCGCGGGCGCGGCCTTCCTGGATTGGCTGGCTCCGAAATCCGGGTTGCGGTGGCTGGACGTGGGCTGCGGAAACGGCGCCTTCACCGAAATGATCGTCGAACGGTGCTCGCCCGTCGCGGTGGCCGGAATAGACCCCTCCGAGGATCAGCTCGCTTTCGCCCGCGCCAGGCCCGCGGCGCGGCTCGCGCAATATCGTCAAGGCGATGCGATGGCGCTGCCTTACCCGGACGCAAGCTTCGATGCCGCCGTCATGCCGCTGGTGATTTTCTTCGTCCCCGTTCCCGCCAAAGGCGTGGCGGAAATGGCGCGCGTGGTTTGCCCGGGCGGCGCTGTCACGGCCTACTCGTGGGATATGTTCGGCGGGGGATTTCCGTACTCGACCCTGCAGGCGGAAATGCGGGCTATGGGCGTGGATGTTCCGGTACCCCCGAGCCGTGACGCTTCGCGAATCGAGGTCTTGCGGGAATTGTGGACGGGCGCGGGTCTGACCGAAGTCGAAACCCTGGAGATCACCGTGCAACGCACCTTCGAGGATTTCGACGACTACTGGGCGGCTATTCTCGGAGGACCCAGCGTCGGTCCCAAGCTTACGGTCATGTCTCCCGAAAATACCGCCAGGCTGCAAGCGCGTATGCGCGCATGCCTGCCGCCGGATGCCGAGGGGCGCATCACCTACGCTGCGCGGGCCAACGCGATCAAGGGCCGCGTTCCGGAATGAATAAAAGGGGAAGGCAAACCGGCTGGAGTTTCCGCCAACCGGTTGCGGCCTTCCAATTTACTTAGCGGTTTTGCAGGCCGAGATGGCCGCAGCCTTGTTGTCCTTGGCGGTTTTCTTGCAGGTCTTTTTGTCCGCGCCTTTTTGATCCTTGCAGGCGGCGATGTCCGTCTTGTAGGTGGCTTTCGCCGTGCTGATGCAAGCCTTATCGGCGCCGGCCCAGAGGGAACCGATCAACAAGGACTGGGTGACGACGGCGAGGACGATTTTTCTGTTATACATGGATGTTCTCCGTTTTTGGGTGGCCATTTCGAGATTGGGTATTTCCCGGTCGCTTCAAAATAGGGCGACCGGAAACCCTGCCTCGGGATAGAGCAAAGGGCATACCTCATTCCGTCCGCGAAACTTCCCTGAAATTCCCTAGGTAAGCCTCTTTTGCATAAGCCGGGGAGCGGTCAATGACGGATTTGGTATCCGCGTTCGCACCAAATGAGTTATTGCCGACGGGTTCGCCTTAAACCAGGCCTACCTGAATTCAGGTTCGGAGCGCTGTCAGGATAGCGGTCAAATGTCGTAAATGTTCCTCCGTCAGCTTGCCGAGGAAATGGGTGCGCACGGCTTGAGCCAAGGTCGGAGCGAGGCGCGTCTTCTCCGTTTCCCCCTTGGCGGTAATTCCAATCAGGGTTCCTCCGTCGGTCCTCTTTCTCCGTTCAATCAGGCCGCGCTTTTCCATCCGCGTCAGTTGGTGTGAAAGTCGCGTGCGGTCCCACAACATCGCGTCGGCCAATTCCTGCTGTCGCAGTTCGCGCGTGGGCATAGCGCAGATCTTACCGAGGATTCCGAATTGACCGGCGGATAGGCCGGAAGCGGAGCTTACTTTGCGACTCACCTTCATGCCGGTTTCTTCCGCCATAAAACGGAAGTTGCGCCAGCGGTTGATTTCTTCGGGAGTCAATGCGCCTTCATTCATACTCTAGAAACTACCGCCAATCATGTTGATACATCAACATAAATTTGCCACCTGTTCAAATATCTTTCCTAGAGCGTCCTCAAATAACACAATAAACGGAGGATGACCTCGCCTTAGCATCAAAACAGATCACCCCCTATTCCAGTGCTTCGTCCCCGCCCATCACTTAAAAAATGCTCCATTAGGCATATTTTCCCTTCTTAAAACTTTTTTTCATCATTTCGACAAAATCATGTTGACGTATCAACATATCGGAGTTATTGTTGATACGTCAACACAATAGTTGATGTATCAACCCCCGGGGAAACCCGGAAACACACAAACGGAGTACTGACCATGAACAAGACAATCCTCATCACCGGCGCCAACGGCAACATCTCTTCCGGCATCATCGCCAACCTCGCCAACCTGAAAGACTCGGGGCTCTCCCTGCGCGCCCTGGTCCGCAACCCCGAGAAGGCGGACAAGCTCAAGGCCATGGGAGTCGATGTCCGC
>OBEQ010386232.1_pt1 | contig 41425 bp, 32 predicted proteins | sample 1670901 | NCBI WGS metagenome assembly OBEQ01 (sample SAMEA104232315, study PRJEB22302) | groundwater metagenome | biome: forest; feature: aquifer; material: groundwater | place: USA | collected 2011-08-07 | depth 5.4 m
CGCCAGTAATATCTTCACATAATTTCGCGCACTGCCGGGCAACGGGGGTTTGTCTTTTTCAAGCCAATTTTTCATAGAGCCCTGGGATGCATCAAATAAGGTTCCCATTTCAACTTGACGTCCCCGATTCGCTGGGCTCACGCCAGCTAAATCAAGCAACCCGTTGAACCTTTCAGAAAATCCAGGATAGGTGCTGGTGTCGATTTCATGCTGTAGAGCAAGTGTCATGGCTGTGCTACTCCTTTAAATCCACCCTTATTAAACATTTTATATTCTGATCCACGGGTTATCCAGTGATAAAATCTGCTATCAAATAAACTTATTACATAATTAATATTATAATAACTCACTAAATATATTTTTAATACATCAAATGGCATCAATTTTTTGGCTATTATGCAGATAATAGTTACCTACCGGTGCCCAATCCTCATCTATCCAGCCTATTTAGAATCAAATAAATTACATTATCTTGCTGATTTATTTATTTTTAAATTTATTTAATATTTTTTATTAATAAATACATATATTTTATATTTTGATCGTTATATAATCTCATTCAATCAGTGATAAGAATCGCTTCCTGAATCAATTTATCAATAAAAGAATGAATCTATGTGTAGAGCAAATAAAAGATATTCACCGATGGGCAAGAGGTTCCACAACCAACTTGTAGCGGGCTTTCTCTTGCTTCCGTTAATCATGGCATTCACGCAGCAAGAACAGAGCACCAGCAAAAATAAAACGAATGAGTACAACACTATTGGGTTGGGCAAACTCAATAATTTAGATGAAGAGATCAGTTTGCCGTTTCTATTCGGCAAACTTTCTCACAAAAGCGAACGACGACTGAATGCGTATTGGAAAGCGAAAACAGTGTTTGCAAAATCAGCGACCAATTGACAAAACTCAACTGCGCTATTGTTAGTAAAGAAATATTTCCGATTTAACAGAGGATACACACAAGATGAAAGGACAGATTAAAGGTTCAATCGGATTGGCGCTCTTCAAAGCGCACTTTGTACCTTACCTGCTGCTAGGATTGGGTCTCATTGGTTACTGTTATTACCAAGGCAAAAGAACGATGACTGACTGGGAAAGAAATGACACACAAGCAGCGATAAGCCATTTAACCACGGCCGCTCAATTAGCACTGGCCAGCGGTGATGAGTATAGAACTCGTGAAATATTCCGGCACTATATTGATGCCAATCTTTTTCTCAGTCTAGAATTAGAACGAACGGTTGACGGCGCCACTAATGAGTACCAGGTTTGGATCGATGAGCATACCGGCGACGTTTCTCGCGGAAAAATCCAGATTATTGAACTATTCAATAATTCCACAACAAAAGAACAGTACGCCAATTCAAAATTGAGTATCCCTTATCGAGGAAAACTGGTGATTTCGTCTAACCCAGAAGCGAACGTGCTCATTAAAAGTCTCAAACAACTTGAAAATGTTGCTTACTTTTTCGCGACTAGCTTACTCCTGGTATCAGTAATAGGCTGGATTATTCAACGAAAAGTACTGCTCAATCCATTGCATGAAATCAGTCTTGCGCTGATCGCATTGAAAGAAGGTAATTATAAAATTAACTTGAGTTATAGTGCCAACAACGAACTCGGCAACCTGACAAGAGCCACACAAGAACTCGCCTCTCGCCTGGAAAAGAACGAACGCTATGCCGCATCAACTGCCCTGCAAAGTGATAAAGCGAATATCTATCTCAGAAAAAGACTCAACTACGTAATCAATTTCGTCTTAAGGCCACTCAAAAGCCATCATAAAGCATTAACACATACCTTAAAGGAACATAAATTCATGGAGGCAGAAGAGAGTGAGCTTGTCCTACTACATCAGGCACTTCAAGCCCTCGTCAACCGCGTCGAAGACACTGCTTTCTTACTTCAATCAGAAAGCTCAACACCCCGAGAAGAGACAACGCCCATGCAGGCAACGTTTCTACTCCTAAACTGTTGGGCCACGTACCGGCAGGTAGCAAAAGAACGACACGTCGATCTTGTAAAGGCTGAGTGTCTTACAGAAATGGACAATGTAATTATCCACGCAAGTTGGGTACGCCTACGAATGATCCTAGACCTACTTATTCTTACCGCCATTGAACACACGACGCCTTTCGATCGCGTCACTGTCGGCTTCACATGTTATCCACTGCCCAAACAAAACAGACTAAAGCGATTTAAGATTGACGTTAAAGATCAATGTACCGACTATTCTCCACAACAGACGGCCGTCATCAATCAATTGTTGGAAGGCGCTTCGCCGCTTACATGTGATGACTCGATTGATTACGAACATATTGCATTGTTGAGAGAGACCGCCTCGGCGATCAATGCACAAGTATCGGTACACAACAATGACATTAATGGGGTGACCTACACACTGGAACTCGACCTCTTGTGTTCATCTCGGAACGAGCAACTGATTGAGTCCAGCTCATTCAATCCAACACTTCAATCAGGTACCTCTTCGTCTCAACAATTCGCCCTACAGTATTGGCAAAATCGACATGAATCTCAGCAAAAACAAAAGATCGGTGAAATCGAATTCTTAAATGCGCAAACACAACAGAATGTCATATCGATTTTTGCACGGGGGATTCGCCGTTGTCGATCGCATTCTTTCTGAACTGTCTCAGCGCATACTGAAAAGATCGGCGACATAAAACAGGAAAAAATAACTTTTAATTCAATCATCTAAATATAATTTGAAAACATGCGGATTTTTCATCTACCTTATTTTAATATTTCAAATATTTCATATTTTGCACTGAGTGAATTATAATGTTATAGTTGGTCATACCTATAAAAAATTGCATATTTTGAAGTGTTAATCGAGAAGCGCGTTCCTAATTATAACAATCTACGAGAATGCCTTATGAGTAAAAGTAATCCTGCCAAGGACAGACGCAGTCAAGAAACTGAAGGGACTCGTTTTTGCCAATTCCTCAATGAAATCGGGTTTACCGCCCAGTTTGTCGATCAGCTCGACGAATATTTTACTCCGCCGAGTACACCAAATTGGGAAGGCGTAAAACGGAAAAAAAACCTCGAAGTTAAGGGCGGCGAAGTTATCGGGCGAAGTCATACCCAATTCAAACGTTATATGCTGGGTACCAGCACCCCGTCCAGATCAGCCTATGAAGTCATGTGCAGCAAACTATTGGAATTCATGATCGATTCACGCGCTCTTGATTCTTCTAATTTTGCAACCGCTTCCGCCTATTCCGATTGGATTATCGGCGGCGGACGTATTCCCAATGCTACCCCTGCCCTAGAGCCTGACAAAACAGCGCAGAAAATGGATGTCCTACTCGCATTGGATGTATCAAACTTAATTCGCGATTTTATCGAAGTGTCACAAGACAGTGATCAACCCTTCAAAAGTTTCAGCAAACTACCCCGAGCAGACCAAAAGTTAATTGCTGAAATTGTTTATCAGGCCGCACTAAAAGCACAGAATCTAGGAATAGCCGTTGATCTTCAAAACAAAGCGCTGTGTACTGTTATTGAGAGTGTTCTAAGGCTTAGCGAACAGGATATGTTGTCAAGTTCGATTATGATGGTTAAATAGATTACATTGATACGAATCGTGAGTTTGTTGAAAGAGGCCCCTTACCGGATGAAAAAAATCTCGTGTGAATAGCTGATTACCTCAATCCTATCACTCAACTCAGTTCATCATGAGAAATTTGCGACGATGGGCGGGTGTATATTTTATTTAGTCACTATAATTTTACTCAAAATCATATTGTGAGAAGAAAGTAGTTTGAAGGCCCAATCGCCCGAGACTTTTTCATACGGCTCTGTAATACTATACATTATAAAATTCCTGTCATAGCCGTTTTCATCCATGGTTACACTAAGCGGAATCAGTGAACGCGTTGAAATTGTTCCATCAGGCCTGGTCATAGGCGGGTGTTCAATTAATAATTCAACTTTGTAATTTTTATTGGGTTTACCTCTTAATCGGTATTCAATTCCCAGAGTAATACCTTCAACAGCAGTGATTTCTTGATTAGAGCTTATCAGTCTAAAACCATCATATTCGCTAGAGTACCTCATTGTAGAATCAGGTGTATTCAGATAAGTATGTTCACCGTACGGTTCATATATGCCAGATGAAATTATTTCTCCAGACAGCGGTAAATCTTTAGGTTTTAGTTGTGCGCAACCGGACACAAACAGAATCAGAATTACAATAATATTTTTCATACCTCTCCTTCTGAAAAGTAGTCGCATTATACTTTAGGCACACGCCCCTCCTTATTCCCACGTGGAATCGTGGGAATAAGGAGGGCAAATCGTTACGCGAATAAATTTCCTAGACGGAAACAGTAAGCCAACTGGTATAGGCATTACTACCTTGACCGTCGTCCAAGCTGCTCGGTGCAATGGTCGGCATCCCATTGGTGGCCTCGAAAGTTGCCATTGCTTGTAACAACCGATCGAGGCCGGTGTCAACTGAACTGGTTTGGGTATTTGAGAGTTCATAGACGCTGCCATTGCCGTTGGTCAGTCTGATCTTATCCAACTGGTTCTCCGCAGAGTTTTGCCAATCCTGAATGGTGACCTTACTGCCGGTGCCGATCACACTCACCAACAGATCATCCAGGGTACCATCACTATCGCCGTCTGCCATGCTCAACCACAACTGACGATAATCTTGCGTACCACTGAGTGTGATGGCCAGCAGATCCTGATCTGCACTATCGGCGGTCGCTGCGTAATTGTTGATGGTATCCATACCATCGCCAGCGGTGTAGCGGTAGGTGTCACTGCCTTTGCCGCCCAACACTCTGTCATTGCCGAGACCACCCGAGAGAACATCGTTGCCATCGCCACCTGTTAGGGTGTTAATGCCGTTGTTACCGGTGAGTTCGTTATTGAGTGTATTGCCAGTGCCATTAATGGCTGCGGCTCCCGTCAGCGCGAGTTTTTCAACATTCGCTAAGCTGGTTGTATCCAATGTGAAGGTTACTGAGCTCTGTACCAGGTCAGTTCCTCCATTGGCAAGTTCCGTGATCACGTCGGTGGATGTGTCTACCACGTAAGTGTCATCGCCTATTCCACCATTCAGGGTATCTATGCCACCACCACCGTTCAACGTGTCGTTACCCGCTCCGCCCGTGAGTGAGTTGTTGGCGCTATTGCCTATCAATACGTTATTCAATGTGTTGCCAGTGCCATGAATTGCCGAGGTACCGCTGAGCCACAGGTTTTCTACATCCTCGTCGACGAGGGTGTAGGTCACGTAACTCTGCACCACGTCGATACCTTCATTGGCGTTTTCGATAATGCTATCGCTTGCGTTTTCCACGACGTAGGTGTCGTTGCCCGCCAGCCCGATCAGGGTGTCGGCACCACTGCCACCGTTCAGGCTATTATTGCCCGCATTGCCGGTAAGCACATTGCCCCCGGTGTTTCCAAAGCCATTGATGTTACCAGAGCCTGTCAAGGTGAGATTTTCCACGTTGGTGGCTATGGTGTAAGTTGTGGCTGAGCTGTACACCAGGTCGGTGCCGGCGTTGCTACCTTCGGTAATAAGGTCGGCGCTGTTATCGACGATATAGATATCGTTGCCTGAGCCTCCCACCATGGTGTCCGCACCCAGTCCACCATTCAGCAGATTAGCGGCACTATTTCCGGTTATCGTGTTAACGCTGTTGTTACCCGTACCATTGATGGCACTGGTGCCAGTGAGAGTGAGATTCTCAATGTTGGCCAATGCGGCCAGGCTGAAAGTGACGGAACTTTGCAACAAGTCGCTGCCTTCATTGGCGTTTTCGGTAACCACGTCAGTGGTGGTGTCGACCACGTAGGTGTCGTTGCCAAATCCACCAATTAAGGTGTCGATGCCGCCGCCACCGTTAAGGGTGTTGATGCCACTGTTGCCGGTGAGCACATTATTGGAAGCATTGCCGTTGGCATGGATGGTGCCCGTGCCGGTGAGCGTGAGCTTCTCTACATTGGCACTCAGGGTATAGGTCGCTGAGCTGAATACCACATCGGTGCCACTATCCAACGCTTCGGTGATCACATCACTGGTGACGTCAACATAATACGTGTCGTTGCCGGCGCCGCCGATGTGGGTATCCGCACCTGCTAGGCCGTCAAGGATATTATCGCCGCTGTTGCCTGTGAGGACATTAACCAGGGTGTTGCCGGTCGCATTAAGGTTAGTTGTGCCAGTTAGAGTGACATTCTCCACATTGGAGGCCAATGAATTGATCGATAGCGGACTGTAGATCAGGTCAGTGCCAGCACTGGTCGCTTCGATAATGACATCGGTGACGCTATCGATCAGGTAGGTGTCATTACCACTGCCGCCCTGCATCGTGTCAGCTCCAAGACCACCGGTGAGGATGTTGGCAGCACTGTTGCCCGTCAAGATATTGTCCAGAGCATTGCCGGTGGCATTGAGCGCGGCCACACCGGTCAATGTACATTGCTCGACATTGTCACTCACAAGGTAGCTGACGGAGCTGTAGATCAGGTCGGTGCCTCCACCGGCCAGTTCAGTAACCTTGTCGCTGCTGTTCTGAATGACATAAATGTCGTTGCCGAGACCACCGACCAGTGTATTAATCCCGGTGTTGCCGGTGAGCGTATTGTCCAGATCGTTGCCAGTCGCGTTGATGGCCGTCGTCCCGGTCAAGGTTAGGTTTTCAACATGATTGGCCAGCGCGAGGGTGTAGGTCACGCCGCTAAACACCAGATCGATACCTTCATCGGCGTATTCGATGATGCTATCGCTCGCGTTATCCACCACGTAGGAGTCATTGCCCAAGCCGCCCACCAGTGAGTCGATGCCTGTGGAACCGTTCAGCGTATTGTCGCCCACGTTGCCGATCAGGGTATTGTTTAGCACATTGCCGTTGCCGTAAAAATTTCCGGTACCTGTCAACGTAAGGTGATCGACGTTGGTGGCCAATGTGTAGGAGGCGGCGCTGATCACCAAATCAATGCCAGCGCTGCTGTCCTCCGTGATCACATCCCCTGTGACATCAGCATAGTAGGTGTCGTCTCCCGCGCCACCGATCATGGTATCAATGCCCTCTCGGCCGTCGATACTGTTTATCCCACTGTTGCCCGTGAGTATATTCACGCTGCTGTTGCCGGTGGCGTTGATATTGCTCGTGCCCGTGAGAATGAGATTTTCGACATTGCCAGCAAGAATCCAACTCAACTCACTTTGAATGAGATCAATGCCCTGACCGCTATTCTCACTCACCTGATCATTGGTATTGTCCACAAAATAGGTGTCGTTCCCATACCCGCCGATCATGGTATCGATGCCGGCGCGGCCATCGAGTAGGTTATTGCCAATATTGCCAACTAGCGTGTTATTGGAGGTGTTACCTGTCGCATTAATGTTTTGCACACCGCTTAAGATGAGGGATTCAATATTGTCCGCTAAGGTATAAGTTACTGAGCTCTTTACGAGATCCACGCCTTCAATGGCATTTTCAGTGATAATATCGGCCGTGTTATCAACGGTGTAGGTATCATCCCCAAGGCCACCAACCAAGGTATCCACTCCCTCGCCGCCATCCAGCGTATCATTTCCTAACTCACCATACAGTCGATCATCACCGATATCACCATCGACATAATCGTTGCCATCCCCGGCGGAGACGATGTCATTACCGGCTAAGCTTTCAATAACATTATTATTACTGTCGCCGTAGAGGGAATCGTTCCCAGCAGTGCCGCCTTGAATAATGATTAGTGTGTTCTGTGCGATGTAATTTTGATCCCATACGGTGGCGCCGTTGTTAAACTCAATCCGCGTCAATTGCGCCGGGTTATCAAAGTAGCCTGCGACAGATGCGCTGTCGCCGGTAGAAAATATCCTCAAATCGAGAGTTGAGCCTTGCAATCCAAGCCGGCGTACTTGCACATCACCCGGATTAATACCTTCTAAGAAGCGAACTACATCGATATCCCCTACACCTGCGTCTTGATTGTCAATAATGGTCATGCCATCTCCCAAAGCAATCATATAGGTGTCATTTCCTGTGCCACCGGATAAGAAGTCAATATTGCCGCCATACAAGATGTCATTTCCTTCTTGGCCATACAACGCATCCTGACTGTCACCGCCGTCTAATACGTCGTCGCCTTCACTGCCATAGAGGTAATCAAAACCAGCTCCACCATCAATGGTATCGTTACCCGTACCTCCCACAAGCATCCAATCTCCGCCATTCCCGCCCATGATCTTGTCATTCCCACCCGCACCAAATATCTTGTCACTGCCCCCTAATCCATCAATCGTATCGTCCCCATCCGTCCCAACAATAAAATCGGCCAGGTTTGTAGTTTCTAGGGCTTTGGCTTTAATAGCATCGGTATTCCAAGTTATACCGCCATCAAATTCGATGGCATTGAGTTCGAAGTTGCTACCGGAGAAAAAGCTGGTCAATACAACTTGTTCTCCCGTGCTTTTTATCGTTAATGTCAAATCGGAGAAGGGTGTAAGAGAGGAACCCGATCCAAAGAAACTTCGGGCTGCATGTATATCATTGGGTGTTATACCAGCCGAAAAACGTAAAATATCCTGCCTACCCACAGTAGGATCATAGTTGTATAGGGTGGCGGAGCCGTCTCCTAACGCAAAAATATAGGTGTCGTTACCCAGATCACCCGACAGAGCATCTGATCCCGCATTACCACGTAGCGTGTCATTGCCACTACCGCCGTAGATTTTGTCGTTTCCAGCACCGCCCGACAGAGTATCATCACCACCATTTCCATAGAGAATGTCAGCACCGCCTGCGCCATCCAACGTATCAGTGCCGTCATGGCCGTAAATTGTCTCAGCGTTGTTAGTGCCTGTCCAAACCCAGTTATTGAAACTGGAAAGAATGGTCTCTATCGACAGGGTTGCACCACCATCAAACTCCAAGGTATCAACTAAATATTGACGACCCGCTAAGCCGTTTTCCAATGTCACCGTGGACAGAACGCTATTCCGGTTAATGTCAATAACAAGATCCGAGCCTGTTCTGCGGTAACTTAAATTAGCGGCGGTGATACCTGGAGAAAACAAGATTTTATCCGCATTCCAACCAAAGTTATCATATTCTTGTATTACGTCATGACTGCCATTGTCGCTAATCTTGTAGGTGTCATTGCCAGAGCCGCCACTGAGATGGTCGTTTCCTAGACCTCCAGTGAGTACGTCATTGCCTTGGCCTCCCTCTAGCGCGTCATCGCCCTCGGAGCCCAGTAGCGTGTCATTGCCAGCATAGCCATAGAGCGTATCATTACCTGCCAAACCATCAATCGTGTCATTTTCTCCATCGTCACCCTGTAGTTCATCAGCGTGTGATGTCGCTTGATTTGCCAAGCTTTCCAGCATCGCAGAATTCCATTGAGCCGCTGAGCTGGCGGGATCATTAAAGATAACGGTGTCAATTTTATCGGATATTGAAGTGTAGAAGTTTGCGAGACGAATCTCATCATTGGGATCACTAATGCTGATAATAAGATCGTTACCCGAATGGCGAATCACAACATTCTGTGAACGAATGCCGTTGCCTAAACGAATAGTGTCTGTGTCGAGGCTGCCCCCATGGTTATCGATAACATCCAAACCGTCGCCGAGATTATAGAAATAAATGTCGTTACCATAGCCACCATGCAATAGATCATCACCCAACCCTCCGGTCAGTTCATCATTGCCGCTGTTACCGTAGAGCTTATCATGGTCGTTTCCGCCATTTAATATATCGTCGCCCTCTCCACCGGCGAGCAGATCATTTCCTGTAGCACCCAATAAAGTATCCAGGCCTGCATCGCCAGACAACCAGTCTTCCCCGCTGTTGCCTGTTAGCTGGTCGTTACCATCATTACCATAGATAGTATCGTTCCCGCCAAGTCCATCAATGATGTTGTTTGATGCATTGCCATGTAACTCGTCACCGTTCTCTGTTATCACCTGTGCAACTATTGGGATTTGGGCAAAGTAACTTGGGCCGACATTAATTGTTGTGCCGTCGTAAAAGATAATGGCGTCAATGTAACGTTGAGAAGCGCCAGCTTGATCGAAGTGCGATTCGACACGAAGCACATCGGTGCCCTGAATCGTAATGACCAGATCATCGCCTTGACGAACTATCGTGGTATCATTGCTAAAAACTCCTTCCTCGATCTTCACCACATCATATCGGCCAGAGCTAGTGTCATCATTGCGAATTCGGTCGTTCCCATAACCGATGCCAAAGCGGTATTCGTCGCTACCATTTCCTCCGGACAATACGTCATTACCTGCACCGCCATCCAACAGGTCATTACCGGCTTGCCCATTAATAGTGTCGTTTCCCTCTAGGCCATAGATAATATCGTTGGTAGATTCCCCGTTAAGGGTCTCATCGCCCAAGGTGGCCTTCATGGTGGTCGCGATAAGAATACCTACAGCTTCATCTGAATAGCCGGACAAATCGGTGGTTTGAATATGGGCGGTCGCGGCATTACGCAATCGATCAACATTAACTGGATCATAAACATTGACGCCGCGAATGGCTTGAGCAAAATCCATTAAGTATTCTTCGGCAGTAGTGGGATTCGACTCAGCGTACGACAACAAGTTGTCAATAACTTGGGTAAAATCGCCAAGCCAAAGTCCCGTCGTTGCATCCTTTGTCCAGGTAATCTCGTCGAAGAAAGGTTTGAGATAACTGTCTGAAGCAAGCTGGTAAAAAACCGTATCAACCAGATCAGAAAAAATACCTTCATACATATCGGCATATTGCATTCCTGAACCCGCAGGATGATCTACGCTATGCCCGTAAAATGCTTCTAACGCACCTATTTTTCGTGTGTCGATGGGAGCTTGAAAGTGATTGCTATAACCACCAGTTTGACCGGTCCAAGCAAAAATGATCGGCTTCATTAGCGCCTGTCGTTCTTCTCGACTAGACGCATTCACAAACTGTGTCACCAGTACTTGTAATCCGCCGGAGGTATCACGAGCCATCGCTTGACGAAGAGAGTGAACATTGCCGAAACCCTTTGCATCCGGCAAGGCATAGATGTCGCTGGTGACGGCAACTACCTCTTCGGTCGAAACCGACAAATTTTGCGTAAACCACACGTCAGTTAAGGTTCTGGTTTCACCCGAGGTATTGATATAGGAACCCACTTCCCGGTGCTCATTACCGTACTGGTCTTCGTAGGATTGCAGTGTAAAGTTTAGAGATAGAGATTGAACACCCGCTTGCGCTAATGTCAGTAGTTCTCCCTCATCGGTTTTACCGTCTTGATCAACGTCCCTTAGAACACGTAATTCGGCAAAGCGTTCGTCTGAAGCATCGACCCTATTGTCGCCGTTGGAATCAAATTGGCTTAGTGCTGCAAATCCATTGGCCGCTAAACTGCCGTTTTGAAACTCAGTAAAATTGCCAAATAATTCATTACCGTCGTTAATGATACCGTCGCCGTTACGGTCCCAAGCCAGCAGGCCATCATCGGGACCAACGAATCCAGTAAGTTCTCTGAAGCCGTTGCCATCGTGATCGAAGTGGATGTTCGACGATAGGCCGGAGGTTTCAATTCCGTCCCCATCGAGATCGAGCACCAATGGGGACATAGGTGTAGGTGGTGGAACTTCTGGTTCGGGCGCAGGTGGTGGTTCAGTTTGATTATCATTAGCTGCATTTTCTACTGCTTGATTTAACACATCATCAAAACTGGGCTTTTCAGTACCTTCAATCTGGTTTAAATAGGTTTCAATTTCAGTTCTATGGGCATTGACATAATCGCGTACCTGCTGCTCGGTTAGCCCTGACAAATCCAGTTGATCTGCCTCTCCAGCACGCCGACTATCCATTCCATCATCTCGAACGCCATTGACGGGTGGATTGGTCCTGACTCGAATTTCCAGCCATGCATCTAACATATTGTTATTGATAAGTGCAGTAGCCAATCCTGTACCAATGGTTGCAGCAGAATTATATGCCAGATCAATTAAAACCATTTGATTGGCGTCACTTAAACCTTCGAAAACTAGTTCGGCTTCAACAAAAGATATATTGCCTTTTTTCGATATCCGATCGATTGCGGAAAATTCATAATTATCGATTATCCCATCGAACAATTCATTAATTTGCGTTGATTCCAAACCCGAAGAGTTTGGATAAAGGTCCCATTGCGTATTTTTGTTGATAAAATTACCGTTACTGGTTCCAGTTCCTTGGTTAAGATTGTCAATAGCATCCTGCAATCGCCGTCTATCAGTAATGGACAAGCTTTCATTTGCCCCAAGAATTCCCGCTGCTCGCAGCTCTGTTTCAAGATTAGTTCGAAAATCCCAAACGCCGTTCTGACCCTCAGTTACTAAGGCATATCCAATACCAACAAGTGGGACACCGTCCACCACATAAACCCGAGGCATAACACCTTCACCTTCTCCTATGAAACCACGAATTTCATCACGTCCGGATTGACTGTCTAATATTCCCATTAATAGATCCTCTTAACACTTACTTGGGATAACAATGTTTAATTTTGATTAATAATGTCTCTGTTTGAAATCTTCAGATGTGATATCTCCTTCAGTTATTAATGTTTCTCAGAAGGATTTGTCTGAGATCTGCAGATATGGCCGTAAAAATAATCCTTTCGATTTATTTTCGGCTTGCGTGAATAAACCGTCAGATCATAAATATCTTCTTTTTCCCAATATTTGCCATCGTAGATGTAGCTAGCATCTTTATATTTAATGAGACCGACATATGCTTTCTTATTAAATTCTGATTCTATATCGAGGACCTGCATAGTCTTAACTAATTTACATTTATTTGTATCAACAATAAAAAAATCACTGAAAGAAGCATCGCAATTTGGCGTTAACGAATTCTTATGCATACAGGAATGGTAAATGACAATATCTTCCTTATTGTCAAGGTTTACATCACCTTTATAAAATCGAATATTTAAGGGGCGATACCAAGACAGTTTGTATTCGGAATCTTTTTCCGCAAGTATTTCTTTTAAACTATTTAAATAACGTGTATTACCTAAGACAGTTGAATATTCTATAAAACTCGCGTTATCACAACCCGGCACTATTTCCGGGTCTTTGAGAAATTTTTCAGTACTAGCCTCATAAAATGGTTTGACCAGCGCTGTATCGTTTTCACGGAGGGTATCTAAAATATTCTTGCAGATCTCTTCATTAGTACCGTTAAGTTCGAGTCTCTGCTTTATTTCAGACAATTCATCGCCATACGAGTTGTTGAAAAATATTAATAGCGTAGTAAAAAAAAGTACTTTCTTCATTTTTGCTTCCTAATTATTTTATACAGTTTCTTTACGATTTATAGATTTTTCGACTAGTGAGGCCTCTGCTTCGTGCATATTCGCGAGGACAAATAAACTCTGAATTAAGTAAGCAGATTGCTTGAGTTAAAATAAATATGCTTACTCTATTCACAAATTGATTCATTCTGTTTACCGAAATATGTTACTAATCTGGTACTACAATCGATGACAAAAACTGCACGTATTTTCCCGCTATATTTTCTTTCCATTGCTCTCTTTTGTAAATATTTTATTGAAGAAGGTATGCATAAAATCTCATCTCAGCAAAGCGCTTATGGTTGATCAACGCTCTCTAATAGACTCATTTCCATACCTCAACAAGGGCGCCAGAAAAAACTCAATGATCCTGCGAGTTCCTGTTTTCACCTCCACTGTCACCGCCATGCCGGGCGATAAATTTACTAATCGCTTTCCTACTTGAATATCTGAGCGATTCAATTTAACCCGCGATAAAAACACTAGCCCTAATTTCTCATCATTGATGGCATCGTTGTTGATATTAATCACTTCACCATCAATCACGCCGTATTGCGTAAAATTGAATGTGTCGATTTTTATTTCAGCGATCTGACCTTCCTCGACGAAGCCTATGTCTTTGTTTTGGATCATGGCTTCCACTTCCAATACACTCTCTTTGGGCACTATGTTCATCAGTGCTTGTGCTTCGGTGACCACACCGCCTACTGTGTGGATTGCAAGTTGTTGCACTGTGCCGTCGATAGGGGCGGTGAGTAAACGTTGTTGATTGCGGGTGTTGGCTTTTATCAGTTCTTGCTCGGCGGCAACGATGGTTTGCTCGGCGCGTTGTTGTTCTAGCATGTTGGTTTTATAGGTTTCGGCTTTCAGTGAACTGATTTGCTCGTCAGCACCGGCGATGGCGGCGTCCAGTTCATGAATTTTGGCTTTCTGCGTCACCAGGCTTTGTTCTGTTTCAATCCGTTGTTGTTCGAGCGTGAGGTACTGATCCCGAGCTCCTAGGCCTTTTTCCATGAGATCTTGCAATGATTTTGTGCGTTCTGTAATGAGCGGTAGAGTCATTGTCAATTTTTGTATTTCACTTTGAATCACTTGCTTTTCAGCGACACGCCGGTCTTTCTCGATTTCAACGCCTCGGTGTTTGGCACGGTATTCTTGAAATTGTTCCGTGAGCAGTTGCTTTTGTGTGGTAGCTTTATCCAGTGGCAGGTTTTCCGGTAACGCCAGGTATGACTCGAGGTGGTTTAAATCTATTTCTCTTTTATTTGCTACGTGATAGGCGTTCATAAGTTTATTCATAGCACTCATTCGTGCACGCTGTAAGGTAGCTTCGAGCCATTCATTGCGTAATCGCGTTTGATCTGCTTCTGTCTGCGTGGTGTCTAACGTCACCAATTTATCGCCCTGTTTAACCTCCTCCCCTTCCTTCACATGAATTTGGCTCACCACGCTGGCTTCGAGTGGTTGAATCGTTTTAATACGATCGCTGGGAATAATTTTGCCCGGCGCCACAGCAACAATATCGATCTTGCCAAAGAACGCCCACAGAAGTGCGATCAGAAATAAAAACACAATACTCCAGGTAATCGCTCGACCAATGGGTGAAGGTGGTGTCTCAACGATTTCCAACGCCGCTGGCAGAAAGTTGAGCTCGTCTTGACGCATATGCTTGGGATGCTCTTTTAGTAGGTCGGCCCATTGATAGAAGTTATTCATTAACCCACTTTTGACTTCAACACTTTTCATCACGCCACTTTTCATTACGCTACCTCGCCAGACTGATAGGCATTTAATTTGGCGTACTGACCAGCCAATTGAAGTAGGCTTTGATGCGTGCCCTCTTCAATAATCCGTCCTCGCTCAAGCACCACGATACGATCGGCACGGCGCACCGTTGACAGACGATGAGCAATCACGAACACAGTGCGGCCTTGACAGATGCTGCGCATGTTGTTTTGAATGATACGCTCTGATTCGTAGTCCAAAGCACTGGTGGCTTCGTCAAAAATCAGAATACGGGGGTTGGTTATTAAAGCACGGGCTATGGCAATTCTCTGTTTCTGCCCGCCAGAAAGTGAGCTGCCTTGTTCTCCTACCACGGTGTCATAGCCTTCTGGCAGTTCGGAAATAAATTCATGCGCGCCGGCCAATTGTGCCGCCTGAATGATTTTTTCGAGTGGGGCACCCGGATCGGTTAGTGCAATATTCTCTTTGACCGAGCGGTTAAAGAGAAAGTTTTCCTGTAATACCACACCGACTTGACGTCGCAACCAAGCGGGCTGTACTAGTGATAAATCCACTCCGTCGATTAGCACTCGACCGCTCTCAGGAACATAGAGGCGTTGTAACAGCTTTGTCAACGTGCTTTTACCCGAACCTGAACGGCCCACGATGCCGATCACTTCGCCCGGTTTTACCTCTAGGTTGATGTCATGCAGAATCTCTGGCTGATCGGGGCGGTAGCGAAACCCCATGTGTTCAAACCGCACTTGGCCTTTGAGTGTCGGCAGCAGGGTGCGATTGGGGTCATGACCGGGTTCTGTTGGTGTATTAAGAATATCGCCGAGACGCTGAATGGAAATACCCGCTTGTTGAAAGTCTTGCCATAATTGCACTAAGCGTAAAATCGGCGCACTGACGCGGCCCGCCATCATATTGAAGGCGATCAGCTGGCCGACTGAAATGGCGCCTTGAATGACGAGTGTTGCGCCAACCCAAAGGGTGAGGACGTTGACAATTTTATTGATTAATCCCGCCGATTGATTGGCAATGTTTCCCAAATGAGTCGCGCGAAATGATGCCGCCACGTAACCGGCGAGTTGTTCTTCCCAGTGGCGTTGCATTTGTGGTTCGACAGCGAGGGCTTTTAAGGTTTCAATGCCGTTGACCGACTCCACCAGAAATGATTGATTTTCGGCGCCGCGTTTGAATTTTTCATCCAGGCGATGACGCAAGATCGGCGTAATCAACAGTGACAACACGACATAAAACGGTATTGACCCAAGAACTATCCAGGTAAGCAAGGGGCTGTAGAAATACATCACGACAAAAAATACGATAGTAAAAAACAGATCGATGATCAATGTGAGTGAAGAACCGGTAATAAAATTGCGGATGGTATCGAGTTCGCGAACCCGCGCCACTGTGTCGCCCACACGGCGCGCTTTAAAAAATGCGATAGGCAATTGCAGAAGGTGTTGAAATAAATTCGCGCCCAGTGAGACATCTACCCTGTTGGTGGTATGTGAAAACAGATAGGTCCTGAGGCCATTCAGCAGCGCGTCGAAAAGCGAAATAACTAGCAGGCCACCCGCCAATACATCCAGCGTCGTCAGCCCTTTGTGTACCAGCACTTTGTCGATGATGACTTGAAAAAAGAGTGGTGTGAGTAAGGCAAATAACTGAATAAAGAAGGAAGCCAGTACCACTTCGCCCAAGAGTTTGCGATATTTTACGATGGATGGAATAAACCAGCTGATATCAAATTTACCGGACATTCCTGGTAAAATAGAGCGTTTGGTTACCAGTATGAGTTCACCAGTCCATAGGGTAGCTATCATCTCTTTGGGTAACGAGAGCAGTTTTTGTTCCAAAGGATCTTGAATGAGAACCTTGTCTTCGTGAACTCGAGCAATAATAAAATAATGACCGTCTTTATGTTTCGCGATGGCAGGTAAAGGTATTTTTTCTAATCGCTCAAGCTGGGTGATCGATTGTTTGGCGTTGAGCTTTAGATATTTTGCCGCTCTGATAAGGTCGGTGTCGGAGAGCAATTTATCACTACCGCCATAGCGGTGGATTATTTGACTGGCATCGGCGGCAAGTGAATGGAATCGAGCGAGCATGACTAGGCATGTAACGCCAGTATCTAGCGATTGCTGGAAATTAACGTCGTGTGGCACTTTACAATCCCCTCGGATAACTACACTGCCAGCGATGTCCATTTCGCTAAAAAAAGAGGAGCTAATAATTATCTAAACAACAGATAAAGTAAAGGTACCTATGGATAACTCTGGTAAATATGAAGGAGTAGATTTGGTGGTAGAAATACAATCGAGTTAATTAATCTTCTCTAAATTGAATTCCGTTTTAGAATGAATTTTCGCCGAAATGACACACATATTCTCCTTTTGACATGTTTAATAACGTTTAGCCTACTACTAAGGATATAGTCTCAATATTCTTACCCTTCATTACAAAAATTTCAGGAATCCATGAATGGGAAATTAATTTAATAAAGGTAGATGTCGATTGTTAAATAGTAAGAGCGATTCGAGCAGAAATTTAATCGTAGAGAGGACTAGTGCACATATTTTATTCTGCGAGTAATCTATGTTTGCTTTCGAGTTTTGATCAAATAATCAATTTGGCATCCTTTTATCGCTGCATTGATCGTGGAAAGAATGGGTTGCCATTCATAATATCATCGTTATTAGTACTGAGTTGTCGACAAATAATTTCGCGATTGTTGAGAACAAGATTACAAATTGGTAACTATTCAGCACATTCCAATTCAAAAAGCCAAAATAAAATGCTTGACACGGATTTTGTTAATTTTTCGAAAATTTAACACTCTCTTGTTAGCTCCTCTAATCTGGCCCTCCATAGATTCTTTGGAGTGATCCTAGATCCGTTTTTCCTTGCGATATACTTGCGACAGCAGAAATAGAAAATCGCTCACAACGCATCTCAAGAGGAAAAGGTTCCGTTGTAAAACCTGTGTAATAATAGCTGCAGCTTCTTAACACTGTAGGTTTCTGTATGTGACACTTCCGCCCATGGATATCAAAAGCATCGTAGAAGAAATTGAAAATCTTCTTCAAAACGAGCAAACAATTTCACCCGCTATGGTCACCGTTAATTTTACAATTTACTTAAGGCACCCTACTCATCGTGAGATACCGCGATTCAATCGTATCATCTTTTCTAACTAATACATCCTTCTCCACCTGTATGAGTTCAAAATCTGTCAACGCTCTCGTTGGGGTGAAAATGCCGTTAAGGTATGAATCCAATCGCATATAAACATCTCGGTCATCCTCTACGTGTACAGTCATCTGTATGTCATACTTGTGAAAGAATAAACTTGATTCTTCCTTGATTGCAACTCTATGCTTACCATTCGAAAGAACCAACGACAGATTATCGCCCCGCTTGAGGACACCATGGCTTTCGCCATCAATGTAAACCTCTGGGTTGTAGGGTTGCCCAAAACTTTTCGTTCGGAATAATATGAAATTTGGCTTTATATGATCGAAAGCCCTTCTATCATTGCCACGATCAGAATATGCGACATTGCTCAACGATGAACAAACAGTAAAAGCCGCCAGTAAAATGCAACGATGACGATTTTTTTTCATCAGTTTCATAACGATCTCCTAGTAGTCCTTAGTACATGGATTTAGATCCGTTAAAATATTTATTTCAGTGCATTCATCAAACTTATTGCCATAATCTCTTTGGTGTCACACCGCCACCTTTACTTCATAAATTATCACTAGACAATTTCATTGCACCGAATTCACTAGAGAACTTTTTTCCTTCATCGATTCACTATTTAAACCTGATTGTTGATGTTGAGTGCGTTCGTTGTTTACTGAAAAAATTAAATTGTCTCGATAGGCACAGTAGTAAAATGGCATCAATGTATAGTACGTTTCATCCGAAATTCGGTCTTCGCTTAGGACATGTGTTACGCACTTCATAGTCTGTATTTCCTACCTCACGCTCAGCGTACGATTGACTCCACTCAATCAATCTTCAACATGGTTATTCCAATGTGTCACCGTTGTTTCAAGTGACTCAATATCAATATTGGTGTGAGGGAGAACCAACGCCTGCAGAACATCATCTTGAAAATAAGCATTCGGTGAAACATATACATTCAATGCGGCGCAACGCTCGCCATCACATTCGCCATGGACGGTACCACTGTTATCGAAATCGACAAATGCAGCTGAATTCTTGATGTTCATCGCATACAGCCGATAGACCGGAAATACATCGGCACTGATTGGCGTATTGCAAGCGTCGTTGATCGGAGGCGTTGTCATTGTGGTAAAAAGTATTTTGTTGGCCAGTGTAAGACTGTCGGAAAACACCTTTTCGCCAGTGTTGGATAACGCGTACTTCCAACCTTGTTTATTCGTCTCAACAGCCATCAGGGCTTGCACCTCATTGGCAACACCTGCTACGGGAGCATCCGCCAGATCATCTATCGTGATAGTATCGGTAGGGTATTCAGACTGTGGGGCGAGTGGCTGTTTGAGCGAAAAGAAGTAGTCCTTAATTTGTGTATCAAAGGGATTTTCTCGCCAGCCTGATCCCAATGAGATTGACAAATACCGCTCTGGCCCGTTATTGACAATGGCAATATCAGGTGTGTTATAGAATTTAATCCGGTTTGTTGTGGATCTGAGGTCCGCAATGACACCACCGGTAATCTCCCAATTACGATGAATATCGAACCGCCACAACTGTCCCCCCAAGTCAGCAGCATAAAGTTGATCGATATTACCGTCGCCGTTGATGTCAACCAGAGCAAGATTGCTGGCGATGCTGAAAATCATCTTTGATGCGAAATGTTTGGCCCAGTTTAGGTTACTGGGTTTGGTTGTCTCAGTAGACCAGCGAATGTCGCCTGTCTGGGCATCGGCAATATAGATCGCGTTGCCTACTGTGGATTTACCATCAATGCTCCAATCGCTTTTTGGATCGTAGCCGCCACCGAAAGCCAAAACGTTTTCGCCATTGATTTGTGTAGGAATTGGTTTGGACCATGTCTGGCCCAATCGCTGATAGCCCGCACTGCTGGAGTCCTTCATCCACAACAAACGCGGTTGCAAGTCGTTGTTAATCTCGATTGCATACAGTGCACTCCCACCGCGTCGCAAACTCACATAAAGCGTTAGCAGATCACCTGTTTTATTCACAACAGCGGAAAGTTGTCCGTCAACACCGTAACCATGCTGCCAACCCGGTTGATTGGCAATACGCTTGTCTAAATCCGCGAAGAATCGTCTGGGGATGAAGGAAAATAGTTCATCACCAAAATCAGAGGCAGATTCAGTGGCCTTAAACATATGTACGAAACCGGCGTTTGTTCCTACGATGAGATAGGTTTCTCCGCCAAATTCAATCGTAACGGGTGAGCTATGTAACACATCACCCATCACATGTCGCCTTTTTAGGGTGCTAACCTGTTTCAACGCAGTGTCGTAGGCAAAGCCATTCAGCCATCGAATAGCACCATTCGCATCAACACCCAGCGCTTTCAGCTTTTCCGCCAGTCCTGTTTGTGAGAAGTATTGCTGAAACGTCTCATCATTCTTTAACGCGGAAAGCTCATGGAGGTTACTGTCCCAAAATATTTTTCTATTGTTTACGTCGATATGCGATTCCACGCCGCCACTTGAGATAAATTCACCCTTGTTTTCTGGTGTGTTTTGCAGAAAATCAATTGTTGTTTCATCAATTGTGTGAATCTCAACCCCGTTAGGATCTTTCGTTGTGCTGTAAACAGGTTTGTCATTTTTGTCGACTAGACGAGTGTGATCAATCCGGTATTTTTTCAGGTTACCTTCCCAGCTATAGGCATCCTGAGTGTTCAAAAGTGGTAACAAAACCTGGTCACTGTTCTTCAACTTCATCGTTTCATCCAAAAATGTCGTCGCTGTCGAAAATGACTTTTGTATAACACTCGACGGATTGATGCTGAGTAAAATAGTCTGCAGCGCTTTGAGCAATGAGTCCTCATCATTGGCGATCGCCATCTCCCCGCCACCGGAATCAGCAAGCTTCTGTAAAAATCCAAAATCAGTACTTTGATGATTTGCTGTGTATGCAATCGTATGAGTTTTTACCTGCGCAGCACTGTTTCGCATATAGGCCACGAGATCAGTCCCGCAAGTCTCATGCGAATTAGCTGTCGTGCCCAACGCGACCGAGTGAGAACAAGTTGCCGAAGAAGATAGGCCCATATACTGCGCGATGTCGCTACTGGCCCAGCGCGAAAATGGGTACTCCGCGCTATCGGCATATTGAGCACCACTGCCTGATATGATCACCAGGAAATTATGAGCACAGGAACTGGTTAAAGGCTTTTTATACCAACTTTGTGTCCCCACGCTGTAACAAATAGCCCTCGCTTTTGCCGTTGCGTCGCACTGATAGGCGGATGACAATGTTCCATACGCAGAAACATCAATGAGTTTCTGCCCATTAAAATAGAGACTTGCCTCCAGCAAAGCGCGTGTCCAGGGACTGACTCCTGAGGCTGTAAGTGAAGCGACAGACTCCATCAGCACTTCACGAAAGGTCCGGGTATCCAAATCACGAGCATTACCGCTGGCATCAGCGTTGAGCGTTCTGATGGGATTTAACACCTTCCCTACCTGGAAATTCTGGTCATCGAATCGCATCACGCCGACATTTATGTCACCTTGTGCTTTACTCAAGAGCGACGTAAGCGCGTTCTTAATCACGCGCATTTTGTCTTCTACGATCGGGTCAGACGGATTACCTGACGTATCAACGACAAATAAAATATTGGCTGCAGCTCGTTGTTGAAAAAACAGATCGATGTCATCCGACAAACAGGTGGACGAACGCGCCAACACCAACAATGCAAGTACGAGTACAAACAATAAGTGGCCTATTTTTTTCATCGGTTGACCTCATTCTATGAAAACAAAACGATGGAGAGACAATTGTTAACGGTGTGGCGGCTCTATGACGGGCCGAGCCTAAATATGCCCAAGTCCAACGGGCACGGAGAAGTGGCACTTATTGCAGCAGATCGCACGGCAAAGTGATTGGCAACAATCCCCGAATTTAATGAAAAGCCAGAGGGATTTGAGCTGTAGAGGTAATTGATACTTGTAGTGGTGGGTTGTGCGTGGACATGAGGGATAATGTCATCATAGTGATGAGTCCATTGACTCACAAATTTTGCTTGGCTCAGTGCTGTAATGTTATCTACCGACACCAACGCAGCACTCTCTGCACTGAGCAAGCAGTTGCTGGCCTGGTGATAATTGCTCGCAATTTTTTGCTGCAAGCCTGCGCTCGTCGAAGACGAGAGAAGCCCCAATGAAAAAACCAGCAGAATCAACATGAACACAATCAATCCGATTCCGTTTTCAGTTTGACAAGCGCAGCGATTTCGAACAAGCATAAAGTTAACCCTTCTGAATGATTCGATGATTGCGAAGATTAATGGTTTGGGTAAAGACGCCGTGTGCATAGCGATCATTGGTTTCGATCGTCGTTCCCTGTAAATCATGTATTTTTTTGACGGGGTCAGCCCTGACGGGTTGCAAACTTCTCACTAGAAGCGAAACCGTGACGGTACTGACAAGTGGATGTGATTCCAGGTGTAACTGATGTGCATCGATATAATCCATGGTCGCGCCCTCCTCACGCAACACCCCGTATTGAAGTTGCAGGTTCTCGATACCTTCTGCGACAATCTCTTTGCCTCCCGCTTCACTGTGTAGATTCGTTTTATAAAGAACAGGTGTATTCTGTGGATCGTCATTGAGATAGCCCACAAAAAACGCGTTGCCACGGAAACCGTAACTGGTCAGCCTTTCTTTTGCAGCAAAGTTTTGTGGCAAGGTACTTATGTTGTCGTTAGGGGACAAACGAAGGGTTGTAGGTTCAACAGCGGAGACCTTAAATAAATCTGCTTGGAGACAATCTGTCACCAACGATAGTTCACCAGCTTTGATGTTGGTATTCGCTGTCGTAATCGCGCCATCAGAGATTGCAGTCACAGCAGCACCAACGTAGTCAGCATGTTGCGTTATCAACACATCAGAATTCGTCGTCACAACAGGTGCGACTAGCAATGGTGTTTGTTCATTCCAATTCCTGAGTGAGATGTTGCCAGCCGAATTGCCTTCGACACCTTCAATCACCACATCAAATAACGATGTTCGACCAAATATCAGCGGAGTGATTCTGCTTTCCGGCGAAACAAGTAAGCGATTAATACCAGTGCTGATGAATTGCTCCCCCTGTTGCGTCAACGTAAAGCCTATTTCGCTCGAGTCTTGGCACCCCATATACCCGGCCATGCGAATAGCGTCAGTCAACATATGCATCGTATAACGCCCGTTCTCCAGTACTAAGGCTAACTGATCACGCAGGGTTTCTGAGATACGACTGGCTGCCATCATCTGTAGCATGCCAGCGATAAGAAAGGCTGAAATCGTTGTTGAAATCAGGAGTTCAACTAGTGTCAAACCTGCTTCTTTTCGTGTGCTATGTGCGAGACGGCTAATCATTGAAGCCTACCCGAACGGTGACTGCTTCATATTTTGGAGCGCCGTTACTTTCATGACGTAAGACTGCAGGCCAGCTCACGGTAATTTCATAAAGTTGGTAACTCGCCGAACTACTGAGTCGTTGAATGCTACCATGAGGCTTTAGATCATCCAGAGAAGGCAGCAGATTAAGTTCAGATCGCCATTCAGCAATATCATGTTCGGCTTGCTTGAGCGAGGTGTCACAGGGACACCTCATTCGCTCAGGCATTTTTTCGGCGGTTCCGACCACCGGATTGTTCGATGGAAATTGGTATCCCAACGTCTCCATGACTCCATTAACGTTGTTTCTCATGCGCTCTGCCATGGAAATCGCCAGTTGACTTGCTATCGTATGATTGGCGCTACGCTTGATGACGTGATTTAACGTCATTTGTAATGATAAGGTGCCCATCAATCCGATCACCATCAATGTTGCCACAACCATAACCTCGACCAACGTTGATCCTCGCTGTTTACAAATAATGGGGTGAATCTTTCTGTTAAGGGATAGAGCCAGCATCACAGCAGTCCTCTTAATTTCGGACATTCGCTTGTGAAGAAAACTGGGTCACGGCATCGAACGCAACCAAGGGATCAACACCATGATTCAAGAGATTTTCATAAAGACTTTCGTGATTCGTATTCACTCGACGTTTTCGGCGCGATGCAAGCGCGATAAAATTCACAACAGGAAGTAAAGAAATGAATAAACCAATTGAAAACATAACTGTGATGGATGCAAATGTCATAATCTAATCTCCTATGTCAATTATTGGTAATGAAATTCGGTTTTTTTTGGTGTCACTGCAACGTGTAGGCAAAAAAATCACGCAGTGGAGAGACCATCGAATGATGATGTAACTTATCCCTACTATCAGGGGGAGCGTTTTCAAAATTAGACACAAATGAACCTTTTGAAACCACGGTGTCCAGCGCAGTTTTGAAAATGTGCAACGGCTCTTTTCGATTCACAATCCCTGCTATACTCAACGACTGAATTCGGGCGAATACTAGATCATTGGGTTTATCGATCATAAACACAGTTTTGAATCCAAATCCGAGATCACTCAATGTAGTGATCATGGAAAGCTGACTGTCAAACAGTTCATCGACGATAAGCAAATCATAATTGCATGAGCCCAACATCGATAAAAAAGTGTTCCTTTCTGCCGTGGGATGGATAAGTGTATAGACATGGTAAAAGTAACGAACGTTGTTAAATAAGTTTGAATCGCTGGAAAATATTAAGATTTTCATTCTCTACTCCAACTGCGCGAAAATTTAAAACGGGCTAACAACATTGCTCAGACAGCGCCCTTGCTCGACTCTCTTTGCTTTTAATCGTATTCAGTTTGCGTACATGTCTTCTTTGTTCGTTTGCATTGGCTTGCACTGAATCATCGATCGCAATTTCGGCGGGATTCCCGAGTCGGCGGGCACCCAGCAATATCTTTTGCAAGTCATTCATCACGTCGTGATAGTCAGCCTTAAGACTCAGAATGCCACCAATTCCCTTTTTCCAGAGTGCTAACGATTGACTCTCTCGCAATGCACATTCGCTTAATGCCACAAATTGGGAGCCGGGGTGCAACTCGAGCAAATAGGTCAGACGATTAAACGATTGCGTTGGATTGAGGGGGTTGCACTCATAACACACTAAATCGTAGTGTCTGTTGACCAATGTCCTTCGGCATTCCTGATAGGTGTAAGCAACCTCAATCGTTGCACAAGGAAAACAGAATTTTAGAAAAAAGTAGCATTCGTCATTTGTGCTAAATAGCAGTATTTTCATAGATTCACTTCGCCTCGGTATTAGTCTCAGTTGTTGATCAACAAAAAGCTTTCTTCAAAAACTTAACGACATCCCGCCATGGAATGCTCTACGATCTTTGGGCTTAAATATGGGCGCATCAATTTCGACAAGTGCACTATTGACGGGAGTCATGGCGCTCGCATGAATATAACCGTGTTTTTTAAGTTTGTTTCGTAACGTGGTTCTATGCATATCGAGCCGCTTTGCAACACTCTTCTGTTTGTAGCTGAATCTTGGCATCATAAAATCAAGTACCACTTGATCCATCTGAAATTGAAGTGCCCCGTATAAATCGTCTTCGCCAGCCGACAATAGAATTTCAATATATTCGGCTACCACCAATCGAAGCTCGGCGACCTTTCTGGTCCTAGACAATTCGGATTCATTCATTTGCTTAATCCGGGGTTGTGCATCGACGGAATATTGTTGGGCTACTTCACTCATAGGGTTACTCCAGGAATCACTATTTTTGTCAGTGCGAATGCAGAGACACTTCGCGTTAATCTTCTAAACTTTTTCGTTTGTTCGCAACGGTCTTCCCGTCGCCATACACCACTACTTTAAATCGGAAAATTATCTTTATTTAACTTTGTCGTCACCAACATATCTTGGATTGCAGCACTTTTTATTACAGAGCTATAAGCCGTTTTCGCTTGCCAATAGGCCCTGAAGCGCTCCTCGCCTAGGCTTGAGAATTGAGATAAAAAGACGGGGAATTGAGTAACCTCTACAACCTCATCAATGCTGACCACAATAGCTTTGCGGTCTTCAATCAATCGTGTACCTTCGAGGTTTTGCGGCTGTTGGAGAACCGCCATGAACAACCCAATCACAAGCAGCAGACAAACAGAGACACAGTGAAAAATAACGATGCTGTAATTGAAATATTCTTTATTTTTAGTCCACATAATCTTTGCACTCTTGCTTATGGAAAGTTGTTTTAAGTGAGTTTTGCTACCGATTGAAAGAGATTATATATTGATCAAAATATAAAATATATACTTTTATAAACATTTTTTATTTATTTTATATTAGTATTATTATTCAGTTAGTTATATACTTTTTATCTAGATATTCGGGTTGTTTAGAGGCTCGTAGAATGGTAAATAATCAACTATAGGGTTCAATTTCAGCTTTAAAACGATCATGATTTAAGTATATTAAATATTAATAATTTATTTAATGTATATATTTTATATATGTAGATTAAATAATGCCTATTTAATTCAACTACCTTTGGTAGAACACAATATAAAATATGTAAAAAGGTTGAAGATGGAAGGAATAAACCAGCAATGGCACCGGCTCAACAGCATGAAATACACACTAACTTGTGCCGAATTCTCAATGAGGTTAGATGATCGTTCGCACTCAATGAGCATCAGCCCTGCAATTGAGAATGCTCGTTTTAAAAACGCATTTGTGATCTCAATGCGAGTTGGAAATGACAAACTGGTCACCCCACAATGTAGGCAATAGAGTGAATATTGCAGACGCGAACGAGTCTGATGCGTGCTGCCGATATCACATAGGTGTGTCAACCCTTAGATTGGGAAATCGACTTTAATAACTGCGGGTATTTCAAGAAATAAATACCACCTTAGGCGGTCAACCACAAAAAAGTATCAGACGGTTTTTTTACAAAGGAATTGTCACATTCCATTGAAACGATACATAACCATTGTATTTTCCACTATTAGCCATTCCGACAACCAACATCAAACAATCGTTTTTAGAAAAAAACGTTTTTGATCTGATCTTCATCTTATCCTGTTGGTGTACTGGCTTTCAGCGGCCTATCGCTGAATCCCTTAAGGTGCACAAGAACCTGTAAAGCACTCTGTCGGTTCAACCTAAACGGCCTTTAGAAAGGTCAACATCACGAAATCCTGTGGGGAAAAACGTTTCCCACCTGGGCGCGTCTTTCTCACAATTCAACTCAAGGAGAGACAAACCATGTCTAATAAGATAATCCTAACTATCATTGATCAATCAAGAGGGGCTTACTCGATCGATCGTCAATGCATGACCATCTATCTACAACGTCAAGGTATTTCAGAACTCCTCACTTTTGTCGGAGATCACTTTGCGATAGAGATTCTTCCACGTGAGCCCGGCTTCCAGGCAACGCTCTTTTACCCCAAATCTTTCGGATTTTGTCGTGGAGGACAAGTGGTGAAACAGTTTAGCCGTCCGACGCTGGCGGATGTGTTAGAAGATCTCTGCCAGCTTATTGCTGATACTTTTGCGTTAAACGTGAAGTTTCACACGGGTGACGTCTATCGCTATTGCCATGGATGGTCTAGACCAGTGATAGCGAGCGAAGCTGAAGACTATTATCTCACCCCGTTTTTATTCGCGAAAAATGAAGCGATGATAATTGATGCTGTCTCAGAAAAAGCCCTGGTAGTTTTTGAGGACAGTGATTTCGAGAGACTTTCATATGCCTCACGGGGCACGCCACAACAACCTGCTTTTCTGAAAGCGCTCTACAATGGATTTCACAACCATGATCGCAAGAAAGGTGTGGAATATTGTCGAGAACGACTGACGTGGTTGGCTGGTGAGAATTATAAGCAGCGACAAGGTCAACTTGAGGTGCTAAAGACACCTTCACTGGTGGCCGAGTTAGTGTGATTGGAGCCATTCCTCACATTGGAACCCTCGGGCTAATGTAAACGTTGATCGATGATTCTTTGAAGATCAATCGTGATCTCGCATGTAAACGTTGTTCTACAAAACACGTTTACATGCATCTTTTCTACCCGTCATAATCAAATTGTTCAAATAACTCGACCATGACAAGCATAGACCGAATCAGGCAATTGAGCCATTACCTGCCCTCCATTCGTGTTAGCACCTACCACTCTCTCTCCACTCTGTCACTGTCTGTTATCCCTTATTAATAAGCCACCGAAAACGTTTTTCGAAAAAAACGTTTTCGGAGAGACAGCGTTTATATAATTTACGCTGAACTGGTTGTCAGCGAACTTTCGCTGAGCCCCTCAAGGTGCACAAGAACCTGAAAGGCACCGCTGTCGGTTCCGAATGAAATCCTTTAATCACCGAAAAGATAATACTGCCTATTGAGGGCAGAATTATTTTCCTTATTACATACTCTGGAGCAACCTTATGAGAAAACTTTGTGTAACCAACAGAACCGCCAAAAAACTCTTGTCTCAAGACTACGGCATCGAAATTGTTCCTATCATGACAGTCCCCACCTCACCGAAGAAATTCACCCGCGAGGCGTGGACTGTTGCTGGCCCCATTTCCAACACTGTGTTGAAGAATTTAGGTGGCGTACTTCACCGACGGGACGGCGAAATCACCTTTTTCAAGGACCCATCCAAAAAGTTACTCACCTATTTGAGGACCACTAGCGCTGATAAAGTCAGTTCAAGAAATACTGACTCAACAGTTAGCAATGATCTGAAGGGCGATGGCACTGCCTCCCACGCAAGCACCACTCAATCATGGGCTATTTTGACTCAATGGATTCGATACCAGTCATGTGCTCATTTCGCCCGAGGCGTAGCCTTAACTGCGATACTCTTCAATCTAAACTCACACGCCATGATCCTGGCTGCAACATTGATGGGTGTGTCAGCGATCTGGTATTGCCAACATAAAGCGACTGACTTTTCCAAAACGTATCGCCAGCTACTGAAGCATCCCGCCCTCTAACGCTTTAAACTCAACGAAAACCAGTACGCCTTCAACGGCGCCTTGGTTTTCGTTAACCCTACGGTGAGGTATGACCTCAGAAATACCACGGGGAATTCACAATCGAGCTTCACTGTTACGCTCGGCAGGTAAACTGGCAGGAGGACACGGCCAGACATTTTTTGAGAGACTGATACAAAAATAAAGAGAAGGGAAAAATACAACTGCACGAGACTCTGTCGTAAAAAATCAAGCCGACAAACATAGCGCGTATTACAACGTCTATGTTTGTCATCCCAGTCAACCGATCTGAGAATTTCACCGAGCACACGAGATGAACTTTATGAGTCAGGACAAATTTCTCCACCGCGAATCCCAACACCCGAGCCCTACACTCACTGATTTTAAAGACAACACCGTCTTATGGCAGGGTCACCCTTCGCACTGGCTCTATCTAGGACGTTATGCCTTTTACACTGTTCTTTGGTTAACGAATGCCATAACGGCATTAAGTTGGTATGCCGAAAACGATTACTTGCCGATGTCGCCTTACTTTCCGATTCTGCAGGCCATGTTTATTTCAATCGCGCTGGTAGCGCCTCTGATGATACTGTGGCAATTCCTGTGGTTGCGCAGTTTAAAAACCGTTATTACTACCAATGAAATCATCGAATACACCGGCATTTTTTCCTGGACCCGTTCGAAAAAAGGCTGTGATCTGGCACAAGTCATCGATGCCAGTGAGATGCCGCCAGGCTTCAGTGTTCTGGGTGTGTTGGGGTTTGGGCATGTGATCATCTCAACGGCTGATCACGACCAACCCATCATCACGCTACGCGCCATTAAAGATTACACGCTTGTTTGCAATCTGGTCAGAGAATTGCGGCGCAAATTGCGCTTCGAGCGGCGCGAATATTTTGGTCAACCGTAAAACCGTAAATTTTTCCTCTTTATAGGCTCACATAGGCTGCGTTATACTGTATCGAAATGTCGCAAAGGTGATTATACATGCTGAGCTTCTTCGAGATTATCCTGTGGGGAACGATCGCAACCTTAAATTTTCTGGTTCCACTACTGTGGCGTACCTTCGTCTTTTTAATGAAAGCGCTTATAAAAGCACTCGCTATCATTTTTTCGAACGATAAAAAATATTGTAAAGAAATTGATACAAACCAAGGTTTCACTGAGGGAGACACTAACTATTCTCCTCTTCCTGGTGAATCGGTGGTACGAGGAACACAACATAGCGGTCTTGAATACGGCAAGTGGGGTTAATCGCCTGTTCTCGATCCTTGTTGTTGAAGGAAATCATTAATCTTTTCTGGGCATATGAAGTTTTCCTCTGCTGATACTTCTTCCGATTCCACCTATTGGATTCATGAAGTCATTGCCGCTGCCAAAGGCCACTTTAGCCCCCGTCATCCCAACGATACCCAATAAAATCATCGGCCCCCCGATAAACAGAAGCGATAAGACAATATCCAATATCACGCGATTGAGATTCAACGACAGCACACTGCCAATGTAACTCGCGTCAGGAAACATCGCGGCAAATAACTGCGCGTCCAATAATTCCGAAATCACCCAGATGACGGTGAAGAAGCGCAAGACGAACCAGAACGTTAACATCGCCAACACACCGCCAAAGGAAAATCCCGTCAGGATCAAATAAATCGGCAGCACGATATAACACAACATAAAGAGAATCGCCTGAACCATCGGCGCTGCTTGTTTGGCGATATACATCCACAAGTAGAATCCCGCCGCTTCCTGCGCCATCGCTGCTCCACCCGATTTTACCGTCGCCCAACCGGCATTGAGGGTCGGCAACGCCAAGCCGGTAGAAGCACCCGCCAAGGCCGAGACGCCAGCGGCGGCAGTATCCGCAGTTTTCCAGACAGAGGGCGTCTCCACAATGCCCTCAATACCCGTAAACTCCACACGCTCAGAGGTTAACAAGCGTTGAATGATTAAATCTTTGCTGTCCTCCTCCGTCCACTCGCTCCAAAAACCATGTTCCATGGCCCAAGCCGCAGCATCCGTCACCTGATCTCTGACACTGTCTCGACTCGTCGAATCGACCGATTTTGCGGCCTCGACCAATCGATCTTTTAATCCCTTACTCGGGTCATGTGCCGGTTGCCACCATTCATCGCAATAAGGTCTGCCCACACCTTTCGCAATGTCGGCAGGCGAAAAATCGCGATCTCGGGTCACATCATAGCGCCATCCGTCCACCGACGTGCGCGCTTGAAAGCGATGCAACCCACACACCGCCGGATCGACGCAGGGTTTGTAAAACCCTTCTGTCGCCATATAAAATTTGGACCCCACGTAAAACGGATCACCCACGTTCCACTGCTTGCCCACACCGCTGTTGAACTGCGCTTTGATATAGCCTGGGAAACTGCCATTGCCTTCCATCCCTTCCTGATATTTCGATTTCACTGGCAGAAAGCATTCATTCACGAAGCGATTGAACTCCCGTCGCAGCGGCTCTTGATCGAGCGTCAAATTTCGCAGTTTGTAATCCAACCCGGCAATATCTTCAAAGCAACTGATCCCGGCAATCACCGCACGCGCCGCACCCGCGTTGATTTGCATGCCGAGATACCACAGCGGTGGCACGCGCGGGACGTTATTCATCGCTTCAACAGGGTTGCGCATGGCATCATAGGTGGTGCCCGTCGTACCGCCCTCCACTTCTTCGGTGGCTTCCGACGAACAGATGATTTTAGGATATTCCATTTGTTCCAGTGACAGTGGCATTAAGGGGATACCCGCAAAAAATACAACGCCAAACATCGGATAGAGTGACCACTGCATCGATTTAAGCGACACCAGCACTGCGGGGTGCGCACGCTGAGACGATACCGTGGGATTGCGCCAGCTGTTGAACAACGCTTCGATGAAGGGAATATAAATCAATCCACTGTTGGAGACGAGGTCCCACACCACATCGTAAACCGCCCACCCAAAATAGGTGGTATAAATTTCCAGAACACTGCCTAATGTCATGATGTCACCCACCCATACAATACTAACGGAAGTCGATGAATTAAAAATAGTTCAATCAACAACACCCAACCTAGAAATGTCTGCCGACACTCCTTGAAGGCGCGCAGGGTTTCTTCGGTCCACTGGCGCCGCACCGACAATCGTTCACCGATCACCTCCCAGTACCAGTAGATCACACCGACCACCAGGTAGCGTGTCGCTGTAAGCGGCGTGCGCACGACATCTAATACCTGCTGCGTGGCGGTCAATGCTTCCCGGCCAAGGTGCTGGAACGTGAACGCGCAAAGTTGGGTCGCAAATCCCAGTGCCAATAAGATGAGGAGCACGCGTACCAGCGTCAGGACAAACCCTTTGCTTGCCGCTCTCCAACCCCAGCGACGGTGCGAACGTGCATTTGAACTCGACATCATTCTCTCCTCCCACACAACACGTGCGTATGCTACGGCGCAGGCACACCGGTTTGGCGCAGGATATTGGGGTTAATTGGTTGCGGCGGTTCCGAACCGGCCGCTTTGAGGTCGCGCATCGCGCTGCGTTCCAAAATAGTGAGTGCTGTGTGATGCAGCGATTGATTGCGGAATTCATGGGTCGCGAGAATTTTGCGCAACTCATGTTGCAATTTGGGTAAGGTATCATTCTTCACGTAGGTTGCTGCGGTCGAGGCCGCTTTGGAAGCGCTAATATCCGCTTGTTTGAGGCCGGCATTCAACATACGCTCGATCAATTGCACACGCTCCAACAATTCCACCACCGCGATCTCACCGGCCATTTGCGTGATCATGGTGCCGCGCAGCGACGCGTCTTCTTTGCGAATCGCTTCCACCACACCCACCGCCACACCCATGGAATCGATGGAGTGAATCGCCTGCCAATCATTGGATTCAACGGCGTTTTGCAGAGCGGCCTGGAGCAACACCGTGGCCGTTTGCAGGAACGGACGCATGCCCATCGGGGCTTTGACCACCGGTTTACTGTTGTCTGTGCGAATCTCTTCCTCCCCCGCGATCTCCACCAAAAAGTTCGCGGCCTCACGGGGAGATTTCCAAATACCATAGAGATGACTATCGCGGTAACTTGCCGACGGTTGTGATTCATCGTTCGTGGGCGAACGTCCGATGAGCGTGTTGTACCCGGCGACCACCAAATCGTGGTTAAAGCGAATCGGATCTTGATTCAACCCCCCAAAACGGACCCCTTCCGCCCACAACAAACCCCGGTTTCCCACGTCGGTATCGACCGTCTTCTTGACCTCATCGACGGTCAATCCGCTACTCACACCCACTTCGTATTCCCACCGATCGGCGACCGACGCACGCAACACATTTTGATAGGGATTGTAGCCGTCGCCCATGCGGTTCATTTCGGATTCCATTTGCTGACAGCTTTTTAACCCCAGGTCAAACAGCTCCCAGGAATCGTCCAGTGTCTTGGTGATGATACCGTAGAGACCCGGATATTCCCGCTTCAACAAATATCCCGGCAAGCTCAACATGGCCGCAGTGAACGCACTGCTCAACTGATTCGGCAGCTCGCGCACTTTGCTCTGCACCTGGTTGATCATCTGACTGACGTTTTCGTGCGGGTCGAACTGCCCACAGGTATAGCCAAAACCGGCAGAATAGTTGGCTGTAACGCGGATGGTGCGAAAACCTGACGCGGGGCTTCCCACCACCTTTCCGCCACCGATTTTGTAATAGATCACGCTAGTATTGACGGGCACAGCCTCCGCCATTGCCAGAGACGAACTACAGAGGACGACAACGACACAGAATTTCTTCATGGCCACTCCCAAGGATTACAGAATACAAGTTTTCGGCATTGGCACCGTGGTGACGTAGATACCGGTTTGATTCATACAACAGTCGTACTGTCGCCAGTAGGTCCAGGCGTAATGTCCAGCCTGGGTCTCCTGCGACGAATCGATCGCATCCATGCCGTAGGCGATTGTCGAATGGCATTCACGGTCAGGTTTGGGGTGCAGCTCACTCCATTTCCCCTCGAACCACCGCCCTGTACGCGGCGGCGGAAACCGCACACGATAGCCGTCTTTTTCCACCGCCACATCGACCGCCCGCGCGGCCATCACACTGGCGGCTTTTTTATCGTGGTACTGTTGCAAGAATCCTGCGCGCGGATAGAGGTTGCCCCACTCATGTTTCAAACCGGTCACCGGATCAGGCTCCGCACTCATGACGGCTTCCGACGAGAACGGGTTGAGCGCTTCTGTTGCTTTCTCCAAATCGGTAATGGGCCAGCCGTTGCGCCAAAAAAACGAGTCGAGCGACGACAGGTAATAGGGGACAAACGGCAATATCGGTGTGTCGCACAAGAGGTCTTCAATACGGAATTCCACACCGGACCCGACGCCCACCGCATTGGTGATTTGCTGCATCTGACTGACTAAATCCGCTAACTCCGTCACCGTTTCAAACATCGAGGCGACATCGTCGACCGCATCGACAACATTAAACATCCGCGTGAGCCGTTCATTCATGAAGAGGCCATTGCCAGCGCCAAAGCTTTTTAAATAATTACCCGCCTCGGCAGCGCCCATGTCAAACGCTTGGTCCAGCGTGATGTCGTCGTCATGACAATCGGGACCGCAGGATTCCGTCGCGGTAAACCCATCGTCACAGGTTTCGTTTTCCCAATCACACCAATAGTCGCCCGATTGCATTGTGCCATTGGACCCTTGCTGTGCTACAGCACCCAGATCGCCACCCATATCCGTGGAGGACGCCATGGAACCGTTTTTTCGCAAGATTTTCGGCAGTAACGCTAACGGGTGTCCGATCACATCCGCCTCTTTAAAAAACGTTTCTCTGTCGGCATTTTGGTATTCCACCTCGACCACATCGTGCCCCCCGACCAGCCCCATGCCGCCACCCATTAAACGCATGATGGCGCTTTGAGCCTCTTTTTCGGCGGTACCGAAAATGCGCGACCACTCCCACCAAGGCTCTTCACCGGTTTCTTTATACGACTGCACGACGAATTCAGGCAGGTAATGTTCGATCTTGGGTGACAGAATCACTTTGATGCCTGGCGGTGGGAACGTGATTTGAATATGGGTACACACGCCCACCACACAGTAATCCAAACACTGCGGCAGCTGTTGCGCGGTACGGGTCACAATATCTTTCGTGGTAAATTGTTGGGATGCCGCCGGTAATCCGGTTGCTGCCTGGAGCGTCATGGCGAAACAGGCAAGCCACAGCATGGCCACATACGCGGAATGCTTTCCTGTACCCAGAGCAGGCAGGCACGTTCGCCAAGGTGTCCTTCCTTTTTCACGGGGCAGAGTCATCGTAGAAAATACGCGTTGCATGGTTCACTCCTCCTCGGCGGCTTGCGCGGATTGCCAGAGCGTTAACGCGTCTAGCATGTCGGTCATGCCATAGATCACACTCGCACCGTCATCGAATACCAGGGCGGGCACTTTTTTCAGATCGTATCGCCGACCCAGCACAGCGCCATGGAACAGGGTGTCAAATTTGCCCTCTGCCTGTGCCGCTTTAACCCGCTCTCGCACCTGCTGTTCCGCCAGTGCCATGTTGTCCACAGGCAGTCCCTCACTCAGTGCTTTTTCCAGGTTGGTGTGTGCGTCCATGTTGTAGAGCACCATCACAACGCCCGCTTTTTCCAGCGAGGCGACCTGTGTTGGTGACGTTTCATTGGTGTGAAAAATTTCGATTTTGTGTGGCAACGGTGACAATCGCTTGCCTGCCTGCAGGGGTAATGCAAGGCACAGCAGCACGGTGCACACGCCTGCCGAACACGCCGAGTTAATTTGCCATGGCATAGATGCGGCCCTCTTTGATTTTTTTCGCGATATACAGTGCGGCGTCCAAGTCGTCTTGAAATCCCTGCTCGTGCATCACGGTAGTGAGTTTTTTCTTTTCATCGCCATCCGTCATCGCCAAGGTCAATGCCAGGGCGGGAACAACCGAACGAAAAAGAAACGTGAATTTGTCGGACATGACGACACCTTCGACAAAGGCGCCCGGCTGTTTGCGGGTAGAGCGACAGAGATGTTTTTGCTCTTCGGTCATTTGGGTGCGAAAACGCGTTGCCATCTCCTGCACTTCACTGTCGGCCATCGCCAGGCAGTACCACCATTCGGCCAGATTCAACATTTTTGCGGCTTCCGCCGGGTAATCATTGAGGTTTTGAGTCGCTTGAATTAGCCAAATCCCCAACTTGCGCCAGGTCTTCACACCAAAAACAAAGGGTCGCACAATGGTGGGATTGGTGGTGATCACGTGTCCCTCGTCGGTCCACACCACGGTTTCGCGGTGATCCGTGTACTGATAGCGCTCGCCTATGCCGGTGATGGTGTTGACCAGGTTGATCATCGCAACCGCCAACATGTCTTTGTTATCGTCTTTGGTCAGAATACCCATGTCGACGATGGTCAAATCAGCCTCAGGCCATGCAGTGCCGTAACGATTGAAGATCAGTCCGCGCAACCCTTGTGTCCAGGCACGCAGCGAACGGGAAAATTTTCGAATGCGCTTCAATTCATCGTGGTCATACAGCGACTTGCCCTGCGCGTTGACGGGCGGCGATTGAACGATGCGCTCCATAGCCTCCACCACATCGATGGGCCGTGCGTGCGGCTTGACCTCCTGCACAGCGAGTTGCAATGCGTTGACAATGCACTCGCGGATCAACTGTCGTTCGTCGGAACTGATCTGATCGAGTTCCTGCTTATCGGCGTTGGTGATCATCAACAAGGTTGCCTCTTCCATTTCACCCAGGAAAAAGCGTTCTTCATCCTCCTCATCGATGGGACTGTCTAAACAATCCTGCACATCCAAATCCATCAGCGAATCGTCTGCCAACAACTGCTCGAGCGCCCGTCGCGTTTCCGCATAGGGTGGCAGACTGGGACAGGTTTCTTGTCGGGAGGTAAAGCGCAGGTAGTGCACTGATTTGCCGACCCGCCGAAAAAATTTGGCGAGCAGTCGAAAGGACCCACCCTTTTCGATGATGAACTGACGATGATTGAAGATCGCCGCGAAGTGAGTCGCCATGTAATTGATCGTGGCCGACTTACCGGCGCCGGTCGAGCCAAAAATAAGTCCGTGGGCCGTTTTAGTCCGGTCCCGCTTATTGAATTGATCAAACATGAGTGCTTGACCCACCCGATTAAAAAAGAGTGCGCCAGGATTGCCTGTGCCGGTCGAACGCCCGAACAGCGGCATGATGCGGCTGATGTGATGCGCATAGGTCAACCGAGCGCGCTGCTCTATCTTGTCGTGCGCGAAGGAATAGACCATCGGCAGGCTCCGCAAAAACGCATCCCGCGCAATCGGGTCGTCTTCCGGCTCAATGGCTTTCAGGCCCGCATCCGAGAGAATATTCAACGCGTCCAGCGTTTTGGCATTCAAGAGTTCTTTGCTGTCCGCCTTGAGATAAACGCCTGCATAGAGTCGGAATAATTTTCGGTTTTTTGCCGCTTGACGCAACGCTTCCTCGGCTTGTTCAAACGCCTCCTCTGCGGCCGGTGAGGCATGCCCTCCGCTCTTTTTAATAAAGTGCACATGATTCTTCACTCTGAGTTGGGTTTACAGCACAACCGTCATTACAAACACGCTTTCAGGTGGCAATTGATCCCAGGTCGACACGGAGGTATCACGGGCGCCAGAGTGTCGCTCGGCCGTTAAGATACCGGGGACAGGTGGCGTGTCCAGCGGTTGCAGTGGCAGAAAACGTTGCACTTGCCCGCAGAAATACCATAAGCCGTCGTCATCGGTTTTTGGTTTGCGCAGGCAACAGGACGCCGCCAAATCAAAATGGGCTTCGTCATGCATCCCATCCTGGGGTGTCTCCTCATCGGTCAGTGTGGGGCGACGGTGTTTAAGCATGTAGTCGTAAGCATCGCGACAGCCCAAGGGTCGCGGTGAGAACCAGGGGAACATCCAACTCCACATATCGTCGTCGTTACACAGCCGAGTACGAATACCGCCCTGCTCTAGCGCACGGCAAAACGAGCGCACCGTCTGCACATTTTCCTCAGTGGGACTCAGTAGGCCGGATATCGGTTTGCCATTGCGGAGATAGTCGTCGCGGTTCACCTTGCGGTACAGACAACAGCGCACACGCCGCACCAGGCCGCGCCAGGGAACTCCCGCGCCTTCATCGAAAAACAGGCCATTGGGATTCGAGAGATGCCCTACATGCTCTGCCAATTCGTTGATCCAATAACGGAAGAGTTCTGTGCGGCGGGCGTCGGGTTTGGCGTAGTGGGTGATGTGATGGATCAGCGACGTAATGGGCTCGTCTTGTAAATAGATCTGCAGCACCCAGGGACTGCCCTGCTTCTCCGGGACGCGATACAACGCCGCTGTCAGCGCGCGTTCCAAGTCGTCTCGCACCGATTCGGGACGTCCATCCACATCCGCCGGAAAAAGTTCTATCAGTGCACCGACAGAGCAATCGTCGTCGAACAGAAAAACCCCGTCGCGATACTCTACCCAGGGCAAATATTGCGTAAAACTTTTTTCGGTACGAAAGACCTGGCCAAACTGATCCTCCGTCAGGGGAAGATCGTCACCTACGGGCAAACTGCCGACGAGTTTGCCCACCATGTCGGACACTTTCTGCGTGAACCCTTGCAACACAATACACCTCGCTGTTTTTCACGATTCCCTCGCGTCATGTCGCTGCGTTCCTAACGCAACGTCTTTTTTATACGGGCTATTTAATTAATCCGGTGCGATCACCTCGCCCGGTAGGGCATAGTGATCTTTTTCATAGAGTCGCCAGACCGTCGTGTACGCCGGTATCGGGTTGCCGCTGGAGGTCAGGTGCGGAAACACGAAAAGCGTGAATTCGCGATTGGGCAACAACGGGAAGTCCCGCTGTCGTTGCACACGGGCTGCTTGCAGAGTTGCCGTCAATGTCGCGCCGTTCTCGGCGGAATGGGCAACCTCCAAGGCGCCTTGCGGTGACGACTTCACCGGGGTGACGTCTGCGCTATCGTCGATTTGCACAATCTGCTCGTCGTACCCACCCACATGGCGTTGGTAGACTTCCAAGGTGGTCGGGCCATCCTGCGGAATCTCCAACGTCGATTGTTGGCTACAGCCAGTGGTGCCGAGGGCGACGACCATCAGGCTCCCCAGTCCGAAACACGCTCTTGCGCCCCACTGAAAAGACTTGCTACCCCTTGCACTAATCAAAACTGCGGTGTGCCACCGCGGTAACCTGGTCGTCATGGACGAGTCTCCTGCCGTTGATGTCATAATCGATATTGATGGATTGTTCGATGTGTAGCGTGACGTCCTGGCCCGTGGGCAGATACACCAACGACACCGAGTTGAGCTGTCGTTCTTTGATGTAATCGGCCATCTCTTTCATGGTCCCGGCAAACGTTTCCGCCACCAGAAACTGTTTCGTGTCGCCACTGACCAACGTCTCGACCAAATCAGCATCGGGATTGTTGATTTTGGTTGTGTTCATCGACGCTGCAGCACTCGCCAGACTGCCCACGGCGGCCACGCGCAAGCGATCTTTCAGGTATTGTTCTGCATTGGATATCAAGAGACCTGGGATGCAGGGATCGCCGTGCTGGTTGGCGATATAGCCCAAGCCTTCGGTCTTATCGCGTGAGATCACGGTATGCACTGTGCCGTCGTCAAAGGTAAACGTGGTTTTATCAATAATGCCGCGCACACAACTCATTTCGCGATTGCCCGAGGCCCAGCCACTCCACACGATATTGCGTATGCCTGGCATGTAATGCCCGTTGGTGGCGATGTTCTTGCCGCCGGTGATCACTTTAAATCGAATCGGATCGTTGAGTTTACCCTGTTCGGGAACCACACCCATCAACGCAGTGAGCGTCGTATTGCTGAACAAGGTACCCACGACCGGAATGGTGTACATGGGCGTCGGTTTCGGTTTTCGTTTATCCCGCGGGGCAGCGCCCTTGTCGGTGAGGGACGCGCTTGGCGCCAATCCGCTGGCTTGATTAACAGACTTAATGCCGGCGCGGGAAACCGCTGTGGTCTGTCGTGGTCGTGTCGGGGCGGCATGTTTGGACGCGCGTTTTGACGGTTTCTGCAAAGCCTGCGTTGCTGCATCCAACATCGTGCTTTGGTGAGGTCGTAAGGTGATGAGTTTGTCCGCCGCGCGCTGTTGGGCTAATGCCTGCAGCGTCGGTGACAGCGCCTTGGACCGTCCGGGAGTATCTCCATGGGAATCGTTGACACCGTCGAAACCCAGACCGGGGGGCATGGTCCCCTCCTCCAGCACATTACCCTCTTCATCCACCACAATTCGCTGTGTGGGTTTGGCAGCGATCTTCTCATCGACTGCCGACAGGGCATGATCGGTGAAGGTCGTCAGCGTACCCTGGAGGTCGGCTAACATGTCGTCGGACTTCGCACCCATCTGCTGTTCGAGACGGGTGAGAATTTTTTCCGTCATCTGCACCTCGAATTCATCCAACCGCTTTTCCAAGGCAACCTGATTGGCGGCCACGGTCTGTGTCGTCTCGAGATACTCGCCCTGCTCAGCGGCTCCTATGGCCGCAAAATTATTGTCTACGCCGGTCGGCAAATCAGGCTGGTCGTTTAACACTGCGGATAACGGTGGAGCGCTTTGTTCATCCGTCGTTTTCATGTCTGTCGTGTGGGTTAGGGTCGTCATCAGATACGCCCCTGCCCCGACAATGAGGAACATCAACAGCGGAATCATTTTATTGGCAAGGTTCATGGCAGCACCTCATTGAAGGCACGCTTGCTGACCAACAGCACGACCATCGCGTCGGCGTGTTCGCCGTGAGGCGCCAACTCCAGTCTTTCGGTCAATGGCGACGCCGCGATGAAATCGCCCTGAATGGCCAGCGGTGAAAAAGGCACGACATACGACATGCGGTTCTGCAGCTTGACCGCTGTCACATAAAAACTGTTCGGGGCAGGGGCTTTGACTTGATAGATCGGAATGCTCTGCAACTCGCCGCCTTGATACAACGCCACAGGACGTGCCTCAACGGGAATGGGTACGAGACCCGGCAGCGATTGCGCTAACCGTTTCGGCACCGAGCGCAAGAGCTGTTGGGCTACCGCACGTTGAACGTCAATTTCACTGTAACCGTTCGGTGGCACGCCCATCCGGGGTGTGATCGCATCCGTCGGTTGCCATTCCGCAGCATCATAGCGTGGGTCCACGACAATCACTGGATGGGTGGGTGCAGGTTCTTCGATACCCGCGACATTGAGCAGGTACTGGTAACCCGACGCCGTCACCACATCGCCTTGCGCACGGGCGAAGGGTTCATTCC
>OBEQ010108311.1_pt1 | contig 41381 bp, 53 predicted proteins | sample 1670901 | NCBI WGS metagenome assembly OBEQ01 (sample SAMEA104232315, study PRJEB22302) | groundwater metagenome | biome: forest; feature: aquifer; material: groundwater | place: USA | collected 2011-08-07 | depth 5.4 m
CTGCCTTCACTGCGAGAAGATCGCGCGCTTTCAGAGGCCAGCGATCATCGACTACCAGTCATTCGGTGACTTCCTCGCATCCAAGCTAGGCGTGGATGTGATTCGCAAGCGACGTGTGGTAACTTCTCGCGAGAAGAGTGAGGGCGACGAAACATTCCCTAGGTTGCTGTGTGAGGACCACTTTACGATGGAGACGTCCATTCAGGAGCGTAAGTACCTCCAGATCAAGTCAGCACAGGCGGAGTGGAACGCCGATGTCGAGAACGACTTGTACGAGTTCAAGGTGCATGGCGTTGATGAGGAGGTTCAGAGGCTCATGGCTGACATCTTGCGCAAGAAGCCGCCATCTACGATCGACAGGAACAACCTCAGAGCACTGCCCAGCGTCGCGAGTACGACTGTCAGCAACGGCATTCAGGCAGTAGGGAATGGCAACGGTCAACAGACCTTGAGCAGCAACGGCAATGGCAACGGTAATGGCGGGACGGCGTAGATATGGCGTACATTAGGGTGGCAGACAGGAAGAAGGCCGAGAAGTACAAGACTCACGGCCCAGAGCACGAGAACGTCAATGCTCATACGCACGACGATCCGATGTACAGAGGCATTGACGGTGATGGTGAAGATGGCGCGTACGAAGCTCCATCAGAGGCAGGTCCGTACAGACGACAGGCAGTGCCTAGCACGCCTAAGCAACCGCCAAGAACCACCGTCAGCGCCGTAGAAGACCCAGTGGCATACCTCCGTAGGTGGTTCGACGGGCTGCAGTTGAAGCCTCATCAACTCAACGGCATGATCGTGGCAGCGGTAGTCATTAGCATCATCGCCTACGTGTGTGGCAAGGCCGACGAGTCCACACACTCTACCCACTTCGCCATGATCGGAGCCTTCATCGCGTACTCCATCGTCAAGTCTCTCTACAAGCGGCTTGTGTGATGGGCATTCTAGACTTTCTGCGAGGGCCTTCGAAGCAGCAGCCAGTCGAGACGGTGACTTTAGAGCGACTGCGGGTGCATCGCTTGAAGTGCCCAATCTGCGAGAATGTGCTTGAGGACGGCGATGTTGTCGTGAGACGTAGCGGAACACCTGAAGCAGACATGTTGCCGCTGGTACACGCCAAGTGCGGTGTACGTGTAAAGACGCCAAGTGGCGAGATCGTTGGCGACGATCACCCGCTCGCGGTGATATTCACAGAGTCTATGTGGAGCGAATGGCTCAGTGTCGTCGGCGGTGCAGAGTGACAGCTCCGATGACATTCAAAGAACGCACGGCCAAGATGGCCGCGAAGTCGCCGTGGCTCACGCACGGCGTCGTGACCGTGTCAGCTGGTACGATCGCCAGGTCGTTCAAGGATATCAGCAAGGCGGTCGATCACGCCGTGAACGCATCTACATCTCGATACTACCGCACAACGACCGTCGAGGTTTGCTATATGGGGCCAGACGATGCGTGCAGCGGTCGCGAGCACAGTGCTCACGTCGTGAGGTCTGTATTCGTGGCTCATGGCGAGTGTGTCGGCATCGGCAAGCGGGCATCGGTCTGATGGCGCTTACGGTCAAGACAGCTAGGCTAGGCTCACTATCAGCCCTTGATGACGCGCTCGACATCACACGCAAGAGCGGCAACGCAGATGGGATCGTGTTTGCGCCGACGTGGAGCATCCTAAAACCTGTTCTTGAGTCGAGGGCAGACCTGCAGAAGGTCAAGACCGCGATCAGACCTCACGACGCCATGATCACCAGCGCGCAGATCGACGCGATGTGGGTGTGGCACATTTACTGTGGGCGCTATGTCGACGAGATGCGCGCCAGTTACAAGAGCAATAGACACCGCTGGGACAAGCTGCTTGGCAGAAGCTCAGTGACGCTTCTGTGCTACTGCCACGGCGCTGTGTACTGCCATAGGTCGATCTTGGCGAGGGTTATATTGCCGCGACTCGGTGCTGTGTATGCTGGAGAGGTCGGCTAAAGTGTCGCCACACGGGGCATCGCCGTCGTATCCGCGGGAGGCGTGGAGCGCCGCCGACATTATACGCCTTCGGGAGATGTGGGCAGAAGGCCTTAGCACTCGTACGCTCACAAAGCGCCTTGGTCGCAGCGAGAGGGCCATAGGCCATAAGGTCGCAGAGTTGGGTCTGAAATATGGTGTCCCACAGGGGCACATCACACTCCATCAGGCAAGTCTCGACTACGGCATCGACAGACAAAAATTGCTGAAGTTGTTGGCCGAGAACGGAGTCGCCGTGCGGCTACTAAGAAGACCGTTGAACGGTAGTCTGGTGCAGTCGAGTCGGCGCGTTCGTTTCGTAGACATCGGAGACATGGAGGAAATCGCAGACGCCGAAGCGCTAAGAGACAGAGAAGATCTCTGCAAGATGTCGCTCCATCGCTACGCTCTGTCTGTCGGGATCGCTCCGATACGGATCTACCGCATGGCTCATATGATGGGTCTGCCAATGCGCACGAAGTTTAACAATGATGTCTTGGCTTGGATCTTCGCTGCGTGCATGATCGTCGACTATGCGAAGGAAATCTCTGCAGAGCGGCGCGGCAAGCGTGCCTAAGAAAGATCCAAAGTGTTGGGTGTGTTGGTCTATCTCATCGATCACAAAGCGGCGTGTTAGGATGTGTCGCTGGTGTATGAGTATCGCCGCGGATGTCGATCAAACATTGCCATCGTCCTCGGCTTCCGGTAAGTACAAAGCTAGGAAGGCTAGGGAAGCGATTGTCTCAGCAAAGTAGGCAGATCACCATGGGCTCGTTGTTCTCAGGTGGTGGTGGCTGGGAAATCGGTGCCATGGACATCGGCATCGCGCCGCTGTGGTCCATTGAGTTTCAACAGGACATCGCCGCGGTTCTCGATATGAACGTGGCGGAAGGTCTGCGCCAACAAGCAGAAGACATGAACACGCCGCCACTTCAGCATAAAACTTGGGTAGAGTCAGTGCTGGATGTTGATCCGAGAGATCTTGAGCCCGTCGATATCATGGTCTGCTCTCCGCCGTGTCAGGCCCATTCTATGGCGCGTAATCGACCAGGCCTCGCACTGCGCCTAGACGCGGATGTCGGCAAGGCAGCGATCAAATACTTGAACATCCTACGGCCCAAGGCTGTGTTGATAGAGAATGTTGTCGCATATCGACATCATTCTTCTTTTCACAGCGTGATCAAGGCGGCTACTGCGATGGGGTATTCGTCAGACGGCGAAGGCGAGTACGCGGCACACGTCTTCAACGCAGACAGTTACGGCACGCCATCGTCGAGGAAGCGAATGATCGCTAGACTCGTGCTCGGCGACGGACTGCCATTGCTACCGTCGCGTGTTGCATCGAAGTCATGGCTTGAGGCACTGAGCAAGCCTACACCTATACGCATGAAAGCTAGCCAGTTAGCACCGTGGCAAGCGGCAAGAATCAAGCGCATGAAGGATCGTCATGTGCCGATGATGTATCCAGTGTTGGTCTCTGGAGGCAACTCTAACGCAGAGAGTTTTGACACTGGCAAGACTGTCCTTGTCTCTCGCAATCACAACGAGCCAGCGTGGACTGTCGTAGCCCAGAAGAGGGCGATGTGCTCGACCAGAGTGCTATATAGCAATGGCGATTGTTACACCGTACCACCGTGCGGTCTCGCGCGTTTTCAGGGCTTCCCAGACTGGTATAAGTTGCCGACAAGCGACTTGCTCGCTACGAAGGTTATTGGCAACGCTGTACCTCCGCCTATGGCTCGAGCGATGATCTCTCAGTTCTTGCCGATGCTTGGCGTCAAGCAGCGTACGATGCGCGACCTCATCGACAAATGATCAAAGCTTCGTTGTGTGCCCCATCTTGATCAGCGCGTACACAATGTCTGGCTTCTTGATGACAGAGATGACGCTGTTTTTGCTGATGCATAGCTCATTAGCGCAATCTCTCACGTTCGTATGGACCATAGTAATCCGCGACAGTCTGCTTATCGCAAGCTTTGCTGAGTAATCATCAAGGCGACTGAAGTCTGTCGCACTTGGCTCTGGAGCTTCGGCGATATGGTCTGACTCTCCATACATCCACTCTTTGATAGATGCGACTGTTGCTACGTACAACTCATCGGTGAGCGGCTTCACCCAGCTCATATGGTCAGGCAGCCCACCGCACAAGGCTGCCGCGACTAGTCTCATATTCACACCGCATACTGCTGCCAGCAGAAGTAGTGTACCGCTTCTGATTTGATAGCGAGAAAAACTCGGCTTCTTCTCGTCTGTCCATACGTTATCCAACTCGAGGTCGAGACCATCTCTCCTAAACTGCCAGTAATCGCCTACCGTAACTAGACTTTTGACGCCTATCAATGACAAGCAGCCGGTCTCTGCGGTACCGTCGAACCTTACGGTGGTCTCGTCGCACGTGGCGATTCTCTGGTTTTTGCCTCTGGGTATGGCCATGCATCTACCAAGGCAAGCCACTTGCTCGACGTAAGCGCCGTGCTCGTTTTTGAGTCCTAGTTCGTGATGCTTCGCTGTGAGCACATAGCCTTTGCGAAGGAGATCAAGCGTGCGCGAGTCGGTAGCAGCGCCGCTGCACCACCGCTCTGCGTAGGCGAGGTCGTCGGTCTCATCGCGGTACATCGGATGAAGACCGTTGGAGCTAGGAACCTCGATATAGAGCGTGTACTTCACCGCTCCTCCTCGGTGAGGCACGCAAACAACAGCTCTGGCATCTTGATGTTTGCTCTAATATGATCGCAAAACGTGTCTCTAGCTGTGTTGGCGGCTTCCTGTCTGTCATCGAACTCATAATATCCGCCGCGCTCTACTTGTCCGACGGCTGACGCGCGCAATAAGGCGTCAACTATCAGCTCCATCATTCTCCAAGGGTCGCTGTCCTTAATCGCCACGTAGCATGCTTCCAGTGTCGCTAACTTTAGCGCGTTGACGACATATTTGTATGGCCCAAAGCCGCCGACATGCCACTCGTCGTCGTTCATGTTGTTCGTTTTTACGCGATTTCTGACGCTCACAAGCTCTTGTACGGCAGTCTCACACAAGAGCCACGAATCGATAGTGACAAGCATCTCTTCGATCTCAGTCGTGTCGCAGTCGCTAACACCTGACATCGCAGACCTCAAAAACGCGACGCACAGTGACATGATAGATCTTGAATCGACCCTACTCACCCATGCTATTTCTATCATCCGCGATGGGTCAGAGCATCCTCGCCACGCACCGTACCAGTCGGCTTTGTCAGACCGCCAGTCGACTGATATCTCTCCAACTCGTAGGTGTCGGATGTGGAAGTTTCCTATATAAACACTAGTCCCGTCGTCTGTGCAGACGCCTATTTCCAGAGGTTCGTCGTCATCCTCATCCTCTGGGCCATAATTCACACGCGAGAAGGCGACGACCCTTGATGCGTTGTGCACGACCGTGCGTCCATACGCTATTTTTGCTATATTGAACCACGGTGCTTTCTCTGTGATCGCAAGTATGTTGCTGTATTTGAGCTTAGCTACGACATTATCAGGCGGGTTGGTGATCCACTCGATGGCCTCTTCAAGGTCATCTGTCCAGTAAAGAGGAAGCCTAAACAGTTCACTTTGCTCATGCTTGATATTTAGAGATAGTTCGTAACGAGGTTCTGTTGTCATACATCAGCCGTTACGGCAAAGACGCTGTAAAGCATAGGTCTGGCAGTTTTATGACAGATCTGACGATGTTGGCGCATGTCATCCACGCCGCGTTTTCACTGACGATCCGCGCTTGGCTGTACGGTGGTTGTTCGTCTGGGCACGGGCCTATAGCTACTATTGCATCGACAATGTTTGATACCACTCGATTCATTTCGTCATCGTCGGCCACCACTAGACTATAGGCAGCGTAGAAGATCTCATCTCCGATGTTGTTGCTGTCGCGTGACCAGTTAGCTTGCGTTCGTGTGGCCCTCACATCCTCTGCGCGCTCTTCCATCTCACCTCGCTCCACCTCGCATTGCAACCACATCTCTATGGCTTGAATCACGCTGTCTACGGCTGACGTATCAAGCCTTTTGCTGCGCATAATGCCTAGGCCGTGCTCTATCAAGGCCATCCCTGCGCGAAAGACTAGCTTCTCTTGGGCGTCTACATATTTTGCAAAACGAAGCATCTCTGAGGCTTCTTTGTCGAGTAGCCACGCGCCAGCCCAGTCTATGCGCGACCAGTTAGTCTTGTTTTGGCCGTAGTATAGTCGATTGCTAGCTAGGCGACACAACCCAAGAGCGTCGCAACCAACGTGTTTCCATTCGTCGTGCCCTGGCCACGGACCTACGTCGAGCTTACAACCTGCGGCACTAAATCTGCTTTTGCGGCCATCCGAAGCGCCGATGCCGTACTCTGTGCAGAGGCACAGCGTGCATTCTCCTTCGTCGTCCGAGAACATCTCTGGCCCATCCGACACACGGGTAAACGCGACAAGGCGTGTGTCGTCAACTGTGATCACGGTGCCGTTGCGAGTTTCTCTGGCGATCTTCCACGACGCCTCTTCTCGGACTGTGAGATAGTTGCCGAGGCGCAGTTTGCGTTTGACCATGCCAGGTGGGTCTGTGATCCATGACATCGCGTCATCGAGCGAGTCCACCCAGTCGAGTTGTAGCGAGAATAGGTCGTGCCTCTGATGCTTCGTCTCGAGAGAGAGCGTGTATTGCGGCGGGTTGCGACGAGCCATGGCCAACAATATCACACTCGCACGGCTTAGGTGAGTCCGCGCGCGAGTGACATCGCTGTCGTATTGTGTTGACCTTACAACGCATGAAGGTATCATCTCGCCGATGTCTCGTAGCAAAGCAAAGCGACCATTAGCCTTTAGGCATCGCGTCCCGCGTGGCCTAGGCCCGCTCGTGTCGCTCATCAAAGAGTACGTCGTGGACTGCGCATACAAGGGGAGCTTCCCCGCATGTCCAAGCGCCAGAGAGCCAGCGTTGACAGGTCAGTGCAGCAACGCTTCGACGTTGTTCTGGATCATGGCTGGCGACAAGAAGATGGGCTGGAAGTGCTGCTCTCTCCCAGCTAGGATATGGCCTCTCGGTGGGCCGCATGCCTTCATCGAGCACGTCCCTAGCGGAACCATCGTCGATCCTACCGCTGGGCAGTACTCGCGTTGGCAGCGTATTCCCTACGAGAAGGCAGAGTACCGCGGGAACGCTGGAGTGAGGATCGATAGCGAGACAGGGCTCTACGTGCCCCACAAGCCAGCGATCGCTGCCCTAGCGAAGATACTGGCAGACACTCGCAGCGCATCGGCGATTCAGTCGGCCTATGACTGGGGCATCGCCCACGGTTCAACACCATGAGCGCGAAGCGAGACCTAGTATTCGACATTGAAGCGATCCCATGCGACGCGATGGTCGAGCCATTGCGCGAGTATCTAAGCGCTAGAATGGACGGCGATCAGAAGATGATCGAAAAAATGGCGCTCTACGGCTGGACAGCACAGGTCGTCGTGATCGCGATGTGGGATACTGCCGCCGCAAGTGGCACCGTACTGTACGAACACGGGCGACAGTTCGCCAAGTTGCCGAAGGGCTGGAGCGGAGAGTCGTTCACGCCAGGCCTAGACGGTTGCGAGCGCAGCATGCTGATGCGTTGGTGGGAGTTAGCTGGCTCGGCGCGCGACACGAGGCTCGTCGGCTTCAACAGCCGACGTTACGATCTGCCAGTTCTTTGTCAGCGGTCGGTGGTGCATGACATCGACGTGTCGCACTCGATCGCGCCTTACCGGTATGGCGGCAAAGACCACGTTGATATCTCGGACATACTCACCGGCTATGGCGCGGCGCGTGCGTTCTCACTCGACGCCGTCTGCAAGGCGGTCGGTATCGACTCGCCGAAGGTGCACGGTGATGGATCTGCCGTCGAGGCGACATATGCCTCCGGTCACAACGAGCTAAACGCTGAGTACTGCGTCAGAGACGTGATAGCGCAAGCAGCTTTGTTCGAACGCATACGCAACACCGTCTTGGCGAGGATCTAAGATGCGCGCCGCAGAACCTATCGCTCTCGCTACAGCACCGAGCACAGACGCTACAACGCAGCCTAAGCCCAAGCGTCGACGCGCTCGTAGGGTCGTGCTCAGACCAGAACAGGTGTCTGAATATCTCACGGCGCTGCATAGGCTGTCAGAGGCGTACACGCCGAGTAACCTCACCGAGGAGTACAGTGTGCGACTCGCTGCCCTACGCGCAGAGGCGCGAGCGCTGCGCCTAGATATGATCCGATATGCGATCAAACGAACCGGCTCAGTGCGCGGAGCAGCGCGTGTGCTCGGCTGCTCGCCGCGCTCGTTGTGGCGGGCTGGTGTGGCGGATCGAGCCGTGGCCGCCGCGCTGGCGAGTGCAAAAACTCGTGCCGAACCACAAAGCCGAGACTGACCACGCGCTCGCGCGCGAGCGCGATCACGCTCGCGTGTGCGCGCGATCGCGCATAATGCGCGTGGCGACCAGACACATAGCGTCTCAGCTGACACACTGTGTCTAAAATGACACACCTGCCTAAACCAGCGTAATCACAGCACTATTCAAGAATCATAGCGTTTTGCCAGTGTCTCAAAGTACACACAGCAAAGCGGCTTGCCGCACCGCGCTCTAGCAAATTCGCGCACTTAGGAGCGCCAAGCGGCTTGGCACCAAGGCTGCATTGTCTCGTTTCACGGCCCGCAGACTGGGCCTGACGATTTGGGCTTGCGCAGTGACAGCGCTGGCGCTATATGTCGAGTGGAAGACGAGCAAGGAGGATTCGATGACGAAGATTGGAATCGCCGCTATTGCGGCCTGTCTAGCGCCAGCAGCGCTAGTAGAGTGCCTGATGCCGCACTGCGCTGACAAGGCAGAGCGAGCGTTGGCCGAAGCGCTTCTCGATCAGCGCTGGAACGGCGGCACCGGCTTGGTCGAGAAGACCGAGAGGCGTGTCTCCGAGACCGTTGTTGCCGCTGGGCACTCTCTCGTAGAGCGCCTCGCTTGCTGGTCTGCGGGCGGCGGCGACCCGCTGGACGTGATTCGCGGTGGCCTAGATGGCGTTATTCCGCGCTGGTCGAAGAGCGCGGTGGCCGGCATCGTAGCCGTGTCTCAGGTGCGAGGCGTTGAGATCGCCACTCAGCGGGGTGTGGTTAGTGCAGCCAATGAGGCAGGGTTCCGCGGGATCGAGCATCTGTCCGCGTCGGAGGTGACGGTGTACCCGTTGACGCCGCCGCGCGTCGGACTCGAGGGTTGGAAGCCGCAGAGTCCGCGGGCTGGCGGAGCGAGCGGTGGACACACCGACTGGTCGCGAGGTGCGCACCGTCCGCGCTGGATCGCTGGCGACCCGCAGTTCGAACTGGCGGTGCCAGAGGGCTGGCTCGACACGGTACAGACTCGCGGGCTGGCCGTGGTCGATGGTCTTTTGACGCTCGCGGCGACACCCGACCACGAGCACGGCGGCGCTCAGGTCTATCTGGCGACATGGGCTCGCCAAGGCGCTGGGTACGCGCTGCTCGTCGAGCATGGCTACATCGCCTCCTACGGAGGTACCGCGGTGCACGGCGAGACGGCGGCGAAGGCACTTGCCACGCTGATGCGGCGAAGGCAGGCGATTGCTCGCGAAGATGCAGCGCCAGCAGCGCTGGTGGCAGACGCGCAGCGCTGGGAGAGCGCGGTTAAGGCGCTTGCGTCGGCGCTGGGCCTCGACGCCTCGACGGTGCGTACACAGGCCTCTGGCGTATCGCACGCAGTGCTCTCGTCGCTACGCACGGGCCTATCTGTCACTGTCCGTATCGGTGACTCCGAGAGCGCCGGCAACTGCATCTCAGGCACCCGTGACTGGGTAGCGAAGCACCTAGCTGGTCGCTCGGAGGCGACCGTGCGAGAGGTGCTGCTCGCAGCGGATGGCGACCGCATGCGGCTGGTTGCCGCGGCTTGTCTGGTGGCGATCCGACGCGAGCGCAGCGCTCGACGCGCCACGTGTGCTCAACAGGTGGCAGTGTGAGCCGCAAGCGTATCAGCGCGGAAGAGGTGGCCTATCGAAGGCGCGTGACTGTGGCGCAGCTGCGAATGCTCGTAGAAGCCGCGACAACGGAGATAGGCCCACAGCCGTTCGGTCTGCACTGTCGCAGCGATGCCGCGAGTCGACGCGACGATGTCGAGCGGTCTTTCTGGCGCACGGTTACGGAGGCCAGCGACGACGGGATGGTTAGCGCCATGCTGGCAGAGGCCATCTGGTAAGACGGCCTGACAGGACAGCGCCTAACGCTGTCAGAGTTTGACGGATTGAGCGTCTCTTGCCGAGTAGGACACCATTTTGGTGAGCCCTCGGCTTGAGGCATTGAGAGGACTTTGAGATGAACACTTTGACTTCGATACAGTTTGAGACGGCGCGGGCGCTTGCGAGCGCATACGGGCATCACTGGGCACATGTCGAGTCCGTTATCGCGCTGTGCGCGTACGGCTCCGATGAGTCAGTATCGGTCGCAGAGATCGACCGCATCGCCTTCGAGGCGCTTGGCGAGGGCAGTGTCGGTGGTATCTGCTCACCGACAACCGTTGATGCTCGCTCGCTTTCGAGCGGTGCGCCGATGGAGGAGCACTTCGTCGTCGTCCACACCACAGGCTCTCACCGTCTGTGGTGGGCCGTGCGCGACGATGGCTCCGTCGAAGTCGCGGTCTCTCGGCCTATCGCGGACGGCAGCGTAGTGGTGATGAGTGCCACGATCGGCCCACAGACGTACTGGTCTGCTAGCGACGAGGGGCGCGCGGTCGACGTGGTGGTCGGCACTCACGCCGAGGCTAGGCCACGGGCGCGGCACCTGTCTGCTCTGCGAGAGGCGCTGGTGCCGCTCGTGGGGTTGACACGCTCGTGGAACGTCGTGTTGCCGCTTCTTGGCGAGCTAGGAGTCGAGCTCGTGCTCTGGCTTGAGCCCAACGCCACGCTGCCGGCGTGGTGCCTAGTCGACCTCGATGCGAGCGACGAGCAGAGCGCGGCCTTGCGCCTCGGTGGCGTGCAGTGTGGGCAGCTGCGCTCGCTCGCAGATACCTTCCATTGGCTCGCGGCGGTGACGAAGTGAGCGGCACACGTCTGGCCACGCACATGGTGGAAATGAGCGACGACATCGGCCCTGAGTTAGAGTTCATCTTCGAGTTGATGGGCTTGGTCCACGCGAGAATGGGCGCAAACAGCGCCGACGGATTCATCGTTCTGCGCCCCGATGGCCACATCTGGGTGGGTCTGGAGTCGACACAGGTCGCGCTGCTTCACGAGGTGGATCCAGATTGCTGGCGACTCGCGCACAGCGGCAGTTGTTAGATGTTTTATGCGCGGCAGACGCGCTGAGCAGAATGCGCCATGCTGGCGCTAGAGAAAAAGGTTGGCGATCGAGCAAAGCTGCTTGACGCCGAAAACATAATGCGACACACCAGTCGCACAAAGCGGCCATCGCCGCACGAAGGACAAGACCATGACAATCGCGACCGAGTACATCCCCACGGCTACGACAACCAGCGAAACGACGGAGGTTACAGTGAAGGTAGATACCGCACCGAAGACCGAGAAGATCAAGAAGGCAGAAGAGATCGAGACCGCGCCCAAGGCCGAGAAGACCGAGAAGGTCGCGCCCAAAGTCGTGCGCTCGACGGACGGCGCAGAGGTCGCGCCGAAGGCCGAGAAGGTCGCGCCCAAGGCTGCAGCGCCCAAGAAGAAGGACGAGCCCAAGAACGACCGCATGGTTGACCCAAATGAGCTCATCATCATCGGTATCGACACCAAGGATGACTCCTCGCACGTGCTCTGGGACGAGCGAGTGACCATGCCGCTCGTCGAAGAGCGAGTCGCCAACATCGCCGAGTTCGGGATCATGACGCCCATCCTCGCGATCCGCCGCAGCGAAGGCACCTGTGTCGTAGCCGGTCGACAGCGAGTGCGCATGGCCCGCGAGGTCAACGCTCGTCTGGCGAAGGGCGAGCAGCCGATCATGGTTCCCGTGCTCTATGTCGACGCGCTCGCGACCGACGCGTTTCTTGCGCAGGTGATGATTGCCGAGAACGAGGCGCGACAGGCCGACGACATCTGGACGAAGGGCCGCAAGGCTTCGCGTCTGAAGAACTCCGGTCTCGACGTCGCTGCAATCGCCGTGGCCTTCGCGGTCACGAAGCAAGCCGTGCGAGACTGGTTGGCCCTCGAGGAGAAGCTCGCTCCCGCCGTGAAAGACGCCGCCGAGAGCGGGCAGATCAGCGCCACCGCCGCGCTCCAGCTCACAAAGAAGAGCGCAGAAGGCAAAATTCTCTCGCACGACGAGCAGACCGCCGCACTGTCAACGATGCTTGGCTCGATGCCAGAGGACGCGCCCGCCTCTGCCGGTATCCGCGCTGCCAGAGAAAATGAGCACCTGCCATCGGAAGATGGCACCGAGATCGAAGAAAATGCCAAGCGGAGTAACGGCAAGAAGGACAAGAAGGGCAAGAAGGGAAAGAAGATGTCCAAGGCCGCGGCGAAGGCCGCAGCGCGCGAGGCTACCGGCAAGGGCGGCGAAGCGCCGAGCCAGCGTATTTTGGGCAAGATCATTGCGAACTACGAGGCTGGCTCGACGCCGCAACTCGACGCGATGGTCGTGAAGGTGATCCGATGGGTGCGAGGTGAGGTCGCGCCGACAACGATCGCTGGGCTGAAGGCAGCCATCGAGCTCGCCATCAACGGCGCTCCTAAGTGATCGACGACTAGTCACCAGCCTTGTTGATTAGCGTCTGGGCCGCGCAGAGCCCAGGCGCTGACTCAAGCTCTCGAATCGTCGATGGCTTGAGTCAGCGGAGGATAGATTGCAGAGCGAGATGTTTCAGCGCGTGGCCGATGACACAGACGGGCTTGACGTGATCAAGCTGCTTGGCGAGATCCTCTCGCATCCAAACAAGCGTGTGTCGGTGCCAACGCATGATGGGTCATTACACTACGACCCGACGACGGGCGTGGTGACGCACAAAAAAACGCACGGCGAAGTCAAGTACTTCCCAGAGCAAGGAGTGGCACATGTTGGTCCAGAGATCGGTAAACTACACAGAGCTTCCGAAGATGTATCAGGCGCAAGGGCTTGCGATGCAAGCGGCCTGGGCGAGGGTACACCGAGCGGCTCCCAAGAGAGTGCCTCCGTACATCGGAGATACGACCGCTGATATCTACCTCGCGCTGATGATCATGGACCCAGATGGCATGGGTCGTAGGTCGCCAGAGGCCAACAGAGAGATCGCTGATTTGATGGCGCATCAGATGCGCTGGGCTAAGTACGGGTGCCCGATCTTCAACCTGTCGCACAGCATTCTCGCGGCTTTCCTACTCACAGACTGCTCTGGCGTGAAGGGTCGCGACATTCGATTTCCATTCCCGAACTTCCTCGTGCGTCTGCCGGCTGGGCCATCGTGCGCGAGCATTGCGAACAACATGACGAACAAGATCGAGCCGGTTAAGCTCATCACCGTCGACATCTATCGCGGGTCGTTCCCGAAGCTCTGCGACGACATAATCAGCCCGAACGGCGAGGAGAATCTGATCGACTTCACCACAGCCTTGGATCGTGGCCTAGAAGGCGCGCTCGATCTTTATGATCAGATGAAGAAGAACTATCCAGAGGACGAAAGCGAAGACGCATCATTCCTTCGCGCTATCGGCGAGACAGGCATCAGCACGTATATGTCGGCACGTCTGCCACACGAAGACGAGCCCATCGGCGGCTGGCTAGCTGGCGAGCGCGGCGGGTCACGCTTTGGCGAGGACTATCCGATACAACTCGAGAACGTCGACAAGATGGGCGTGCAGACATGCACGCGCATCATCGCCAACTTGTGCTTGTACCTTCAAGAGATGCGCGCCCACGCCGATCACAAGCTTCGCTTCGATCACAAGAAGCCGCACAACGCACGCTCTGAGCCTCGTGATGCAGAGACTCCTCCACCGCTACTGTGGTGCGTCGGCAACGAGATCAAGCTTGACCGCACAATTCGCGAAGCCGCGATGAAGGCGAGTGCAGTAGGCGGCGCGCACGCGGTTTGGAAGCTCAAGTCTCAGTTGAATGTGATTGGGCACTACAAGTCACAGCCGCACGGCCCGAAGAACTCGCTGAGAAAGACGATCTGGGTCAAACCATACCGCAAAGGCCCAGAAGACGGCGTCGGTGTTCTCAAGCGATACGCGGCCGGCACAGGTCAGACGACTAGCGACAAATAATAGCAAGCCACTTGCTGCCAAATTAACTGAATAGGCCGTTGTTCTTCAGCCAGTCCATGGCCTCATGCGCAGACCTCATCGGCGGGCTGATGCCAGATCCTACCGTCGCGGCATAGGACCGCATGAGGTCGGCCGCGAGCTTCAAGTCACCAACGCCCAGATGGCCGTAGCCAGCACCCTCAAGGCTCGCGAGACGCTCAGACGCGATTGCGTTAGGGTCGCGGCCTGTGAGCCACGCATCCACGGCTACGTCGCAACCAGACGCCTCTGCCTCGCTGGCAGCGCGAGCTTCGTCGCTTGTTCCGTACAAGTAGATGTACGCCAGCGGGGCCGGCCAGAGCGAGTCGACGTATCGATGTCTTAGTTGGTATACGTGCTGGCACTCGTGCGCGATGACAGCCGCTTGTGAGACTGGGTCAGCTGCCGCCGCTGGCGCTAAGAGCACGCGCGGCCTATCCCAGAGGCCAGGTATCGCGGGGAGCGTGATCGAGACGTTCTCTCGCAGCCGCTCTGGAGACCACGTGTGAACCACGTGCGTCTCTTGGGCAATCCACGCTAGGGCCGCCAGAAGGTCGCGCTCCCAAGTCTCTGGTCCTCGTAGGTCGCACTCGGCTCGAGCGCACATGTGCGCTACGAAGCTGTCTGAGTCTGACTGTGTGAAGATGCGGTTGATTTTTCTCATCAAGAGCAAGTGTCTCGCACAATGGCGGCATATGCAACGTCTGGCAGCGTAACAACGCTCTTGATAGCCGCACCCATCGACATGAGCGCAACGTCTGGAGGAATACCGTGTAGCCTCGCAGACTCAAAGGCTTTGCTGACTGCCATATCATACCAGCCTTTCGCCAAGAATATGGCTGCCATGGCGCTAGGGTATTCTAGACTGCTCATCGTCGTCATCTCGCCGCGAGCCCGCGCTTCTACGAGCTGAGGGATGTCGCGACGAGACATGCCAGCACTGAACCTGTCGACTTCTGGCGCGATCGCCTTGGCGACGGCCATGACGGCCAGTTGCGTTATCACCTTACTGTCCATCAACGCCGAGGTGATTGTGTGTGCGTTCGGCCTCTCCGCTAACCAGCACTTGTTGATCACCCTCAATTTCTCAGTCAAGCCGAAGCCGACGACTATTGTGTCGCCGAAGGGCGCACCAGTTGATGTACACGTGGCGATGCTGACCTTCCCGCTCACGAGTGACTTTCCGAATCTCCCGAAGCAAGCCACTTGCTCAATGTCACAGCCTTGCTCGGTTTTAAGGCCCAGCGAGTTATGCTTGGCCGTGAGCATATAGCCGCTCTGCATCTTCGACCGTTGCGCCCTGCTCAAGACCTTACCGCTGCACCATCTCTCGGCATCGTCATAGTCTGTGGTTTCGCCAAGTTGCATCAAGTGCATCGAGTCGGAGCGCGGTATCTCAAGATAGAGATTGTACGTGGTCATAATTTTAGGGTGTGCCCCATAGCTATTGCACCGTAGACGATATCAGGCAGCTTGATGATGCTTCTGAAGGCCTCTCGTGGCTTAGTTCTGCTGTCTTCTAACAACCATACAGTATCTAGCTCTTCGGCAAAAACGTCGATCATGCTCTGTGGTGTAAACTCATAGGTGCATAACATGAGGGCAGTTATCGCCTTGCACGCGCTGACAAATCGAAATGAAGCATAGCGAGTTAGATCTGCCTCACGTGAATCTTGGACAGCTTGTGGGGAGCACGGCTCGCCTCCCATCGTCCAATCTTCAACGACACGAATGGACACTGTGTCTCTGAGGCTGTTTGGGACGTGCTCGGACAACAGCGCCAAAGCTTTGCACGATGCCATCACGATCAGCCTTGGATGAATTGACATGGCGTGGGCCAAGCGTAGTAGTTTATCTGTTTTTAGACCCTCTTTTATCCATATAGTACCGATATCCTGTGCCGCCATCGAGCCTCTGAAAACCCAACTGAGACTGCGTGCCTCCTTGAGGCCAATCGCATCTGCGTATTCCAGCATGCCTTTGACGAAGAATCCGCGAGGGGTACAGAGCGTAATCCTATGCGGCCGGCCTCGTTGCGCTGTCATGCATCTGCCGAGGCAAGCCACTTGCTCGACGTAAGCACCGTGCTCGTTCTTGAGTCCGAGCTCGTGATGCTTGGCTGTTAGTACATAGCCTTTACGAAGGAGATCGAGCGTGCGTGAGTCGGTAGCAGCGCCGCTGCACCACCGCTCTGCGTAGGCTAGGTCGTCGGTCTCATCGCGGTACATCGGATGAAGACCGCTAGAGCGAGGAACCTCGATGCTGAGTTGGTACTTCATCATGCAACGAGGTTCCCGTAGCACACGTCTGGTAGCTTGATAATCGAGCGGACGAGATCTGCAGACATCGCGAGGTGGTTCTTTCTAGAGGCGGCGTCGGCGGCGTAGGCGGCGGCGGCGTTGGCGGCGTCGGCGGCGTCTTTGACTTCTTGCAGCGGTACCTCACATCTCGTCCAAGCTTCTGCTGTTTCAATGGCGATCTTTGGCCTCTTTTCTCCCTTCTTCACCAGTTCGAGTACGGTCCTAGCGACGGCACAGGCGGCAACGACGAGGAGTTGCCTCGGCACCTTCGCACAGCGCTTCAGAAGGTCTTCTCCCGACTTTGACGCGAGCCAATCGGCCTGCGCCCACTTCGGCATCGTCTTGTATCCGCTGACGCCGCTGCTGGTGACTAAGACGATCTTGGGCGGCGTCTTCCCGCGCCATGTCGCAGCGACATGGCCGAAGGCAGCAACCCTCTCTATAGCTCGCCGTCTACCGTTGTCGTCGATCCAAGCGAGGTTAGTCGGGTACCTAGCGGCGAGAATATAACCTGTCTTGAGTGTGAGCTCTCTCGGTGGTCGTTTGATCCAGGCGATGGCTTCCTCAAGCGAGCCAACGGGCTCACCGATCTCGATCCTGTGTGTCGGGTTCTCGTTCATCGGCGTGAGAATCTCGACATTGAGACGGTAAACTGTCATTTGCCACTCAACATTCTGCCACTGGCGATAGCGGCATGAACGACATCTGGTAACTTGATGACATCGCGAATGACGGTCGCTGTGTCTAGTCGTCGCCCATCTTTGTAGCGGATACGAAGGCGTTGAAGGTCATATACCGCCTCCGTTGCCTTATCAAAATTACTCAGAATACTACCAGACGCTCCATCTGCCGCCGCCTTGCGCACTTTGTGTTTGGCGTAGAACAACGACATCTGGCTTTCGTTCTTGAATGTAGTAACTGGCAACACCACACTTGCATCTACGGTAGGACCACCTCTCATCCATGCATGGACATCATCCAGCACATCATCCTGTCTGTTGCCATAAGCTACGTCAGCCTCCTTCATGCACGCACACGCTGCGTATATGATGGGTTTGTATGGCACCTCGCAGACGATCGCTGCGTTTATTAACGCCTGCCCCTGTATCTTCTGTTGCCAGAAGGCGAACCAGTTCTGCGAGTCTTTCTTCGATCCCGTCCCTAGGCCGATCAGGTTGTACAGACCCATGGCACGACCGTCCACATAGCCAGACGCGTCGCTAATGCCATCTCTGGCGCAGGTCACGATGCGTGGCGCTTTGTTCGTCTTTGCTTCAACGACTCTGCCTACGGCGAGTATCTGCTCGACAAAGACGCCGTGCTCGTTCTTTAGGCCCAAGGACGAGTGCTTGGCCGTGAGTAGATAGCCCTTGCGTAGATTTGCCGTGTCAGAGGCGCTAAGTAGGCTGCCAGTGCACCACCGCTCGGCCTCGACAGGGTCGTCGGTCTGCCCCATGTACATCGGATGAAGGCGTCCTGGGTAAGGAACCTCGATGTCGAGCGTGATGGTGGTCATGGCGCGGCCGCACCAATGGAGGCGACACAGTACTTGGTGTAGAGATCTTTGTGGATGCTGCAGCAGTAGCGATAGAACTCGCCATCATCGTCGACCTCAGAAAACAGCAGTTGCTCTCCGCACCAGCCACAACGGCGGCGATTAAAGACGATCTCTGAGGACGACGTCGCTAACGGCGGCGACCGCATATCTATAACATTTGAGGTGACAGCCGCGGTAGACTCAAGCTGTGTGATGTTGACTCTGATCATGCCGTCGAGCCTACCACAAGCAAGCAGCTTGCGGCTACCGCGTGAGATGCTACAACTTCGCCATGAAACTCTTTCTTTTGTCCGTACTTTTTGTCTGTGCGTGCTCCAGCGACCCGCTCCCAGCGGTCGGCATCGATGCGTCGATGGACGCTCCTCGAGACGCATCCGCCTCGGACAGCGACGCTCAAGACGCGCAATCTCAGGTCGACACGACCGTACCCGGCCCGGCCGACATCGGACGTTAGCGCGCTGGCGCTACGACGGGCCGCTGGATAGAGACAGCGCCTCCGTCGAGAGGCTGACACGAAGCTAGCCCACCGAACTCTACGCATGCACCACCAACACCAGCGCACGTTTGGTCGCCGATCATTGTCCACCTAGAGCTCTGCGAGCACACCTGAGGCCTGTCAGCGAGGCACCTATAGGCGCTTGGCGTGCAGCCGCTAGGCGGTGGCAAGGCGGGGCAGCATACGAGCGACACGGCGAGGAGAGAGGCGCTAAGAAGCGTTGTCTTCATGATGGGCTTGAATCTGCGCTAGAAGACATCTGAAAGCAAGACCAACGACCTACGGTCACATTTTTAGCGTGTGCCCACGGCGTATCAGGCCGTAGACAAGGTCTGGTATTGTGATGACAGAGCGAGCCGCATTTTTGGCAGCTTCTTTTGAGGCACGTTCAAACGCGACGAAGCTAGCCATGTCCAACTTTTTAGGACTGTTGGCTGCATCAGCTCGCAAATGGATGATGCATTTATATGGGTTGCCATGATTGTCGTTAAGTTGCATAGGCGTATCCGCTATAGCCTCAAGCGCTAGCCTTCCAGTGATGTATAGTTGCACGTCATCAATGACATTGGCGATGTCGCGGTGTTCTGGCAGCAGCCTCCCAACAACGGTCCTTGCCATCTCGCATTCGGCAGCAAGGATCAACTCGTCAGGAACGTCAGATACCTGAGCGAGGGCCAGAAGAAGCCTTGGATCTATATGCTGCGAGCGCCAGCAGTAACCCAAACGCCTACCGTGTCTGCTGAATCGCCACGAGACGACCTCGATTGATTTCAATCCAAGCCTTGGAATCACACCGTCGTCAGTTGACATATCGTTGCTGTGCAAACATACCTCAATGCGCGGCGGTCGACCACGTGGTCGGTTCATGACTCTGCCGAGGCACAAGATCTGCTCGACCGAACAGCCGTGTGGATTCTTGAGACCCAGCCCCTGGTGTTTTGCCGTGAGCAAGTATCCTTTTGCGAGCTTGTCTTTATGCTCAGGCTCGAGCAACTCGCCGCGGCACCACGCTTCTGCCTCTAAGACATCTTCTGTCTCCATCATCCACATAGGATGAAGACTGTCATAGGTCGGAAGCTCCATGTAGAGATCGTAGTTCATTACCTACCTACCTACCTTCCTGCCTCGTCGCACAGCCTCGCCGTTGTAAACACGCCAGCGCGCATACCTTTGCGCGTATCGCGTGTCAGTTTAGGCTTCTTGACCCATGCCATAGCGAAGGCGAGATCGTCTGTCTCGCCTATGTAAAACGACTGAAGCGTAAGATCAACGCGGCGTAGTTCTATGGCTAGGGTGTATCTCATGACTCATCGCAGTACATCGGATGAAGACCGTTGGAGCTAGGAACCTCGACAGATAGCGTGTAGATGGTCATCGCCCTATATTGCTACTTCCTCGTGTGGCCGCGGCTGATCAGCGCATGTACGACCTCTGGGATCGTGACGATGGCCTTGACAGCTACCAACATGGCTTCATTTTCTTCGCCTCGCGCCGAGTACCACGCTCGCGTTACGGCATTCTCAAGATCCCTTGTAGTCGAACTTGCAATGACCAGTTTATCTATGGCTCTTGCCTGCCAACTAGATGGAACATTGTCCTCTAGCGCGACGTACCCAGAGATGGCCGCGGAGACATCGCCTGTCGTCGTCATGGCCTCGATATCATCAATGAGTTGCCTCATCCATATCTCGTTCGGCCTAAGAGTACTGGTTGGCACTCTTATGGCTCTGCAGACGGCCAGCACCAACAGTCTGAATGGTACATGAGCTAATATGCCGAGTTGTATGAATGTGTCAGGCCTCATGCTTGTATACTTCCATGCTCCTGAGATGTCAGATCCTATTTCCCTTACGCCTGGCAGCATGTACCTCGCTAAGGTACTGACAGACTTTACGCCGATTTCAGGCAGCGTGAGATAAGCCATGTCTGAGTCTGATATTCCGACGTTATTGCAGATAGCTACCTTTGTCTTCTTCCCTTTGGACATCACCATGACGCGGCCAAAGCACTCGATCTGCTCAACCTCGGCACCGGACTTCCGTTTGACTCCAAGCGTTTTGTGTTTAGCGGTAAGGAGATAACCTGTCTTAACCGTCGGCATCGTGGCGGTACCGATAGACGCACCCCTAACCCACTCAGCGACGTAGTCGTGATCGTCGGTTTCCTTTACCCAGAATGATTGAAGGCCGTCCATCTTCGGAACTTCTATGTATAGATCGTATGTCGTCATGGGCTAGCCTTTAGTCAGTAGCACGAATAATACATCATAAAGCTTGATGTGTTCTCTGACGACATCGCCATATCTACCGTGCCTATCATAAGCGCCGACAATATACTGACATACAAACGTAATATAATATCTGTCGATAATGATGCTACCAGCGTAGTAGGCAGCCTTGGACGCTGCCTGTGTGGCTGTCATATCGTCGATATCATCACCATCAACCCAAGCCTCTTTAGCGGCTTCGTCGGCTTCCTCAGCCGTAGCCTTGCCATCACACCATGCCTCTGCTATGCGAAGTGCCTTGAGTGTGTCGTGGTTCATATAGCACTTAGCAGTTTTTGCTAGTGCCACTGCCGCGCGCACTATCGTACGCAGATCAATGCCATCTGCCTGCTCCATGAGCTCATGTGCTGTCAGCGTGCCCCACTTATCGACGAGTTCAGTCTTGTATGGTGGCATGCCTAAGAGTTTGGCGTTGATAGGCTTCTTGCCTAAGGTGATCGCATTGTCGCCGCAGATGGCGATGTGTCTCTTGTCGTCTGTGACGATACCCAGCACTACCAACTTTCCGCCGTCGACGTTCGCCGTCGGCCACGTGTCGTCGCGAGCAGTCACAAGGTAGCCTTGCCTAAGTCGTAAGCTGCTTGGTGGCCGTTTAACCCACGCAGTCGCCTCGGCGATGGTTGTAACTGTAACGTACTCGATACGATGAACCGGAGGATCGCTGCTTGGTCGCGGTAACTCTATGCTCATTAGGAATGCCATTATTACCTCAAAAACATCTCGCCTTGGTCACATGTTAGCAAGCAGTATGCTATCTCGGGGAAACTGAACACACTGCGAATAATGTCGTCTATGGCGTATTTGTCGTACGCATTAGTCTCATACCATTGCCTGTGTATTGTCTCGACGAGATCAAACACGTTATAATAAGTGCATAGCTTCGCAACACGCTTGACGATGAAGGCAGCACTCACAGTCGCTGAGCCGTAATTGTATTGCCAGTCTTCCGAGTCGCCAATCAGCCTGTCCATCTCATAACTCTCGCCTGTTGTTATCCAGCGCTCGATCTCGGCGATAACCTTTGCCGGTCTACGCTCTTGAGGTGGCATATGTCCGACGACAGCCTTCGCAATTTCACAGCCCAACTTTACGTACATCGACCGTGGCATACCTTCGAACTGAAGTAGATCTACCACTCGACCCCAGTATGCTCCGTGGAACCAATCATAGTTATACGGCTCCATGCGCTTAAGGCCGATGTCTTTGCCGCTAAGCTCCTCATCGGTAGTGGCCATGCGTATGCCGCGGTTCGTACAGGTGACGATCTTCGGCTTACCATGTCCACTGGCAGCCATTACCCGCCCGAAGGCTAAGACGTGAGAGATGAACGACGACCTATTGTCTGTCATAAGCAACTCGTCGTCGTATCTAGCTGTTAGGAAGTAGCCGCGCCTTAGTTTGATTTTCTTACTGATCGAGTCGCCTCTTACGAATGCGGTGGCTATCGCAAGGTCAGTAGTCGTGTCGATATACATGTGCTGCAACGAAAAGTCAGAACGTGGTAACTCGACGTTGAGTATATATGCTGTCATGACGCTAGCCTTGCATCATCGGCGAATATCAGGTGCCAACCAGCGAGATGCTCGCTGTGGTAGCGGCAGCACCTCCAGTGAGTTCAACGACGATGTCGTATGAGCAGTCGTCGCTATCGCGCAGCGATATGCTGCCGTTTGGGGCGACTGGCAGACCAGAAGTCACGTCGGCCCACGGCGAGTAGGCGCTGTCGTGGGTCGTGCGTCGCTTCGTACGAATAGCCGTGATGTTGCCAGCGCCCCCGCCGCCAGTGTTGACGATGGTTATGCGCCACTGGGTCGCGTAGCCGAGCACAAGATTGTCTTCGCCGTAGACGACGACGCCAGGTGCCATAGGTACGACAATGCCAGTCGTCGAGGCTTTGCATGTTAGTTGGTTCTGGTTCACTTCGTTTGGCACGTTACAGTCCTATGCGTTGATGCGTTCGAATGCCGGTGAGCTTGCCCACACACGTTGCGGCCACACGCGCGAGACGTCTGTGTGTGATAGGCTCGTATGTTTGAAGACGCAGCCGTGCCTCGGTAAAACGTCGGCTTGCACATCAGCTACCGAGTCGTCCATCCAGAAGCCGTCGCTTGGTACCGAATGCTCTAGCGACGCAGCCAGCGCACGTGAGTTATTATCTGTACCGCCGGCGCTGCTGTAGATGTCTACGAGGCGATGGCTAGGTCCATGGTGAGCTCGAGCCCACGACTGAAAGGTACCAGCGTCTCCGTAGAGAGCGTCGAAGAGGGCAACCTCCTTGAGTTGGCGCTCGATGTCGCCAGCGCGAATGATAGCCGCCATCGCTGTGTAGCCGCCAGAGTGTCCAGAGAGGCTTATGTTGCGCACGTCGCTCAAAGACTTCGCGCCGCCAAGGAGCGCCGACATATGCTCTCCGAGAAGCTCGTTGAGTAGCGCTGCCAGACCTCCGTGATCGCGCAGTCGACCAGGCGCTCCAGAGCGCTGCTCTCGCAATATCTCTGGCAGCACCAAGATCGTGTTGACGTTGGCGTCTGCTAATTGCTTCGCTAGGTGCGAGGCATGATGATTCCCGCCACCATCATGGCATGGTCCATCGGCGTCTCGCACGGCGTTCTCGACGCAGCCGCCGAAGCCGTGGACGTAGATCGCCAAGTCAAGCGGTTTGCCAGCATCGTAGCCGTGCGGGATGACGACCGTAGCGCCCGGCCGACCATCGAATGCTCCGTGTGTCATGTCGAAGGTGTGTGTACCACCGACCAGTCTTCTCTCGCTATGTCCAGGCAGATGACTCATCGCGCTTGTTGCAAGGCGACGTACGGCAGGACCTTGGCCGGTCGCATAGATGGCGACAGCCGCAACGCCCAGCCCTAGCGCCATCCCTCCAGCCATGTACCACCAAAAGAGGCCATCATCTTCTTCGTAGCCATCACCACGCATCGTAGTCTCCGCCTCTGCCTGTCGGTATCGTCGGTTCTTCTGGCTCGCGCAGAAGCCACCATACAGCGCCAGCGCCTAGCACTGTCAGTGAGATGGCCGCGGCGATCATGGCGCTCGTACTGATGCCTCCGCCGTTACTGACGACGGGCGCTTGCGGCTCTGGAGGTATCGCTGGCAATGCGTGAGATGTGACAACCGACAGGCCGACATGGATGTGGTCCGTATGACTATTAGGCCCTGCGTACTCGCGAAAACCTCGCGTAGATGACCATATCATGCGCGTCCAGATAATCTCTTGCAGTCCGAGCCTCGCGGCGTTGCGAAGGCACCAGTCTGCGACGACCGCAGCTTGTTGCCCGACATCACCGTTCTGGGCCACCATGAGATCTGCGGCGCGCCCTTCGCCATGCAGAGATGTATGATCTGGGCTTGCGGTGTTGGGTCTGCAGTTGTAGCCGCCGACGTGGGTGATGATCGTCGGGAAACGAGCCATGACAGCGTCGCCAAAGGCGCGTGTGCCTTGCAATAGACCGCCGCCGCAGTTAGCGCCGTTATCCCACGCTGCAGGGCTATCGTAGCGATGCGGGGCTGCTGAGGCAGCAGCGAGCGCATCTTGTGCTGGTGCCCAGTGATTCCGCGGCTCGGTCACTTACTCTGCCTCCGCGGCATAGACAACGAGTGCACCGCAGACACCACCGAAGATCACGACGTCGATTTGCGTAGAAATGCTAAAGGCAAAAACGACGCCACAGACCGCGCCTAGCGCTGTCGTGATGAAGAGCGGTTGCTTAGGATGATCTTCCATGCGGCGAGGCTACCACGACGGCCCTTTGATGCCTACTAGAACGCGAATTATGGTATCGTCGTCGGCGTATGACTCAAACGTGCCCAGTCCAGATCTCAGCCGACGAATACCGTGTCTGTAACGAAGACCATGCCGAGGAGGTCTACGCGATCGAAGACGATGCGAGCGCAATCGATCTCTTGAAGGCGCGAGCTGAGGCGATGGCCGATGCTGGTTACAGCGTGACGATCCACACCGAAGACGGTGAGCACGGTCAGCTTACGGTACTGACCGTTGCCTTCGACGGTATGATGCCGACGCCGTGGCCGCCGATGAAGCCGAGCGGCGAGGTCTATGTGTACGAAGGCTGCGATGGCGAGGCCGTGCTGGCCGAAGAGCGCTCACCTACCTCAAGCGAGGTCGGCAAGAGATCGAACCCGCTCGACCGCGTAGAGCCTACGAATGTGACGAACTACAATCGCACGCTCGCTGAGCTTGAGATGTTCTTTATGTTCGCGATGGTTGTACAAGGCAAGAACAGCGACGATCAGTCGCCCAAGCTAGAGGCCTTTCTGGAGCCAGCTGTCGGAATGACTCCATTTGAATACATACGTCATCTGAATACTATTGGCCCTCGGCACGTCACCGCCATCACAAAGTCTGTAACTGACAAGAATGGCGTTGTCACTAAAGTGCCTACTGGTGCCGATAGGACGGAGGAATACTCGCACGCTCTTTACAGAGCCATACAGGACAGTCATCTTGGTCAGTGGGAGCGCTTCAGCGAAGCCTTCACGATCGCCAGCACTCCACCGTTTGATATACGAACATGCAGCAAAGACAACCTCGAGGCCATTCCTGGTTGCTCCTTCAAGACATCTCGCTTCTTTCTTCTGCATTCGAGATGGGGTGTGATCTACGCTGCTCTTGATACTCACATCCTTAAATGGATGATCAAGCGTGGGTTGTATCCAGCGAGGATCGGCGCAGATGGGAAGAAATTGCCGCCACAAACACCAACCAACGAGGCCAAGTATCTGGCTACTGAGCGCGTGTTCTTGGACGAGTTCAAGCGGCGGTACCCAAAAGGCACCCAAAAGCGGCTGGCAAAGTGGGACGTTACGATCTGGTCGAAGACGAGGGCTGCGCTAGCGGCAGAGAAGGCGAAGCGCTCTGCTGCCGCTCAGCAAAGGCGTGATGAGTACGCGGCCGGTGTGCTACAGCGCAAGGCCGAGCGCGAGGCTAGAGCCGCAGCCAAGGTTAAGAAGTAGTCGAGCGTCGTGAAACGCAACTCCAACCGCGTCGAGACAAGCAGCTTTGCGGATGGCGAGCGCCAAGTCGCCGAAGGGCGAGAGCTGCTGACAGAAGAGCGAGCGCAGACCCTTTTTACTACCGAAGCCTTCATCTTCAAGGCGTGGTTCCCAAGTATTACGCCGAGCCTAACCGTTCTGCATGTAGAACACATGCGGGGGCGTCACGCCGAGCGCGATGTGGCCGATGCCACGCCAGCCACCGGCGAGATTAGGGTCGTCGAGCGGCTCTTGCGCATGGGCAGGGATAACTTTCTTGGTGTGATTCGCCATGAGCTAGGCCACCTCTGCGACGAGCAGATCGAAGAGCCCGAGGCCGAGATGCGGGCCGATCTCATCGCGCTTTTTGTGACGCTCGAGCCTATCAGATACGACCGCATTGAGCTTCAGACTGTGGGTGATGGCGAATGGCCGAGGCCGATAGATTTGCACCGCTGAGAGGCTAGTCGTTGTACATTCCCCAGTTGATGCCTATCGTCCACAGGACGTAGATCAAGAGGACTAACTGCACGCTGTCGAGCACGCTGGTCATGCGCCAGTGTAAGCTCCGATGCCGCGAGCGTAGACCTCTCGCCACCATGCCGCAGTGCGAACGCCAACGTACACACGAGCATCCGCGATTCTCCCGAGCATCGCCGCAGACGTATTGCCGTAGTGACCACCAATCACCCAGCGCGAGGCGCTACCCAAACTCAACGGATTTGACCCTGAGTTGTACCCTGACGTTTCTCTGCCGGGAGATGATACCTCTTCACCGTCCAGCCACACCTTCGTCATGCTGTACTCTGACGGCCCATCGTAGGTAAAACCAACGTGGTGCCATGTGTTTTGTGCTGGCGCGATGTTAAATCCGTCATAGGTAGCCATCGAGCCGCCTCTAACTAAGTACACCTTAAATCCAGAGCTACTGAATGTGAAGCCAGTGTTCTTGTCGTCGTAGTTGTCGCTGTAGTTGTAGGCACATTTCAGCACAAATCGGTCTGTGCCGTCTACGGTTGTGCTGTTTATCCATGCGCTCATGGTGATCTGCGTCGGTGTTGTCGAGATCCCTATATCAGCGTTGGATCCAGAGGTAGTGCCGTTGCTCCACCGTGTACATCTCTGCCCTGAGTAGCTAGCAGCGGTTCGACTGCCACCGCCGTTCTTCGTGAGGTCGTAGGCTGAAATACCCGTCGAAACGTATGGATCGGCTGTCTTAAGCATCTTCCACCGCAGAGCATCGAGTTCATCTGGGGAGGAATTCCGATGGTAGGGCAGTATTTGCCACTTATTATCCACCATGCTGATGTAGGCATCGCCTTTGCCAGCATCAGAGGAGATAAGGTATGTGTCGCCAGCTACTGGCGCTGGGCGTGCCGCAAGCGTGCCGCTGGTGTGCGTGCCACCACCGCTTGCGCCAGTGACAGTATCGCCACTAGGTAGTTCTTGGATGCAGCCGTCAACGATAACCAGCGGGTCGCGAACAGCCACGGCTATGCTTTTGCCACGGGTTGAGGAACAGACTCGTATTGCCGCGTGAACGTCCCTGCCCCAGCGTCGAAGTTCCAGCGACCGTTGGCTGCGTCAAGGCTGATGCCGTACCGTGGGGCTAGTTCTTTTGCGAAGTCTTCAAGCTTCTTGAACTCTTCTCGCATCGCTGCCTGTGCATGAACAATGTTTCGGTTGAGCCTGAAGCACTCTTGAGCGTCATCGTCCGAGAGAGTTACCACTGCCCCCGGTTGGTGCCTCCCGTTAGCCACGGTGGGCGGGATGACATCGAGCGCCACTGTCTGTTCTGCTATCTCTGTTGGCTCTGTGTGTTCCGTAGGCTCTGCAACAGGCCGGAATAGCTGAGTCACGGTGCTGCCAATAACGTCTTGCGAAACACCGCCGTTACTGTTGTTCTTCTTCTTCATTTTTTGTCCTTGTATGGCCGATAGCCACTAGTGCTACAGGCACGACCGTTCGCGACCTGTAGCGCCGTGTGATAGGCATATAAGTACGAAGGAAGAAGAAGGTCAAGGCTCCGTGTGAAACAGAGCCTCGATTTAGACTAGAAGCGCCATTACAGGCGCGGATTACAGGAGGATGGGCTCAAGGTACTGAATGAGCACGGGGGCAACTTGCCCAGCAGTGCCTGTGTACGAACCTACGTCCATAAGAATTCCGACGTGAGCCCTAACGGCAGAGCCAACGACGTTACTCACGCGGCCAGCGGCTGAGATGTAAACAGGAGCGCCAGCAACGAGTGTAAGGCTAGCGACGAAGGCCATGTTTACAACACCGTTGGTAGCAATAGCGCCAGAAGCACTATCATAAACGCCAATAAACCGTGCCGCAGCCACGGTGCTAGCGGCGGTGGCGGCGGTGAGGTTGCCAGTCGAAGAGATGTATCCGAGTTCACCGTTTGCCAGAGAGTGTGTCATGCCATGAAGGCACAAGTTACCACTCGTGTATGTAGTGGTCTTGGCACTGACAACAGCACCGACCTTGGTTGAGGTTCCAGCGCAGACTTTCACTAGCCCAACGGAAGCCGCTGTGCTCCCGTTTCCAGCTCCAGAGCTGATGGTGAAGGCTCCACCGCTGCCAGCCGTACCGCTGCCAGCCGCCCCGCCGTCACCAGAACTGAGCAAAACTGCTCCACCAGTACCGCCAGTCGTTCCAGAGCCAGAAGCGGCACCGCCAGCGCGAGCGGAAACGGTGATGGCACCGCCAGCAGCGCCGTTCTTTGTGGTGCCGCTGCCAGCCCCACCCACACCAGAATAGACAACGACCTCGCCACCAGCAGAGGACAGAATGTTTGTCCCAGAAGCCGCACCAGCCGCATCAGTGGAAGCTAGGTTGATGCTGAATTTGCCGCCAATGCCAGAGGCTGGAAGGGTGACAGAGTCTGCTCCCGACGCACCGCCAGCTCCGGCTCTCAGAAGAACAGCACCACCAGCACCACCAGCACCACCAGTTCCGGATACGGCGAGAGCCGCACCAGCACCACCGTTGGCAGCAGAAATGGTCACAGCACCACCAGCACCACCAGCACCACCAGAACCAGATGCAGAAACGCCACCGCCAGCACCAACAGTTGCTAAAATGCTGATGGCTCCACCCGCTCCACCCGCTCCACCCGCTCCGCTAGTTGGCAATCCAGCCGCGCCCGCTGCGCCCGCTGTGATGGTAACAGCACCAGCCGCGCCACCAGCGCCCGTAGATGTGCCACCAGCAGCGCCACCAGCGCCAGCGGTCATATTGAACGCACCACCAGCGCCACCGTTGCCGCTGCTGCTGGCACCGCTCGCTCCAGCCGTTCCAGCCGTGATGTTTATGGCACCGCCAGCACCACCTAGGCCAGACGAAGAACCGCCAACACCACCAGCTTGCACACTGATGGTCACAGCACCACCAGCACCACCAGCCTGAGTAGTTCCTACTGCGTTAGCAGGAGCTCCAGTTTGGAGTGTTACCCCGCCACCAGCAGCACCGATACCAGCGGTCGAGCCAGCACCACCAGCACCGCCATAGATCGCGGCAAGACCACCAGCGCCACCAGCAGCACCAGTAACGTTAGTCGCGGCAGCACCGCCAGCACCACCATAGATCGCGGCAACGCCACCAGCGCCACCAACAATGTCTGTGCCGACGCCACCGACTGCACCGTAGAGACTTAACGCTCCACCAGCGTGAGCCGATCCAGAAGTGCTAGCCGCACCAGCACCAGCCTTGATGGAAAGGCTAGAACCAGTTTCGTCGTTAACGCTACTGGCATCAACCTCGATTTTTCTTGCTGCCCCACCCTGTGTGGAACCTTTGTACCAGAAAAGATCAGTGATCATTCTGGCGTTGACAGAAAGTTTGTCTTCAGTAGACGTCCCGTATGCGAAGCTCGTGTCACCGATGGTCGTATCACCTGTGTAGGTTGTTGTTCCGAGGATGTTGTTGGTGCCGCTGACGCTGAGAGTGGCACCTACAGGGACAGTCAGTATTTGTCCTGTTTCCATCATCAGGTGGCCCTTGAAGGTAGTCGTAGCTGACGCCTTGCCGATAGACATGGCAGAGGTGTTGCTGTCGCCGCCGATGAGCAGCGTGCCTGACGAAATCCGACCGATGTTGCCGTCAGTGGTGATCGTTCCAGTGATAGCCGCGTTGCTCGTGACAGACAGACCAGTGCCAGTACTCTTTGTGAGGCTGACGGTATCTGTGACACCTAGTGTGCCTGTGACGTTGCTGTTTCCAGTGATGTTCGTTCCCTTGTTGATCGTTACCGCTGTTCCAGCGGTGATCGCCAAGGTCGCCTCTGACGTTGAGATACCGCCAGCTACGCCAACGGTGTCTGCTGTTTGTGTCTGCTGGAGAACTCCAGAACTGATAACCAATGCATTGAAAGCTGTCATGTGATTGGACTCCTAGAAAACTGTTGTGACGTTGTTGAAGGTGGTTACAGGACTTCTTTGAAACGAGGATCTACGCGCATGGCTCTCAAAGCGTTCAAGTCGGTTATCTCCGCGCTGAGAACTTCATTGATCTGAAAGCCAGAAGCTTTGTCTCTGGGTGTAAATACTTGCCTTGTGCCATCAGAGAGTGGAACTTGCACCTCAAGCAGACCACCGACAACAGACTTGGTCGAACTGATGATCATCTTGCCAAGGCCCACGAACTTGAATTTTGCCATGAACTTATCTCCTTATAGTTTGATGGGCGAACCCAGTTGAATGACGATGCTTGAAGATGAAGTCGCGATGCCGACCTGTTGCACAACGTGACCGACAGCCGAGGGGGCGGTGCCTGTGATGCCGCCTGTGATCGTCGTTGAAACAAAGTAGACTGAGCCGGGGGTGAGCAGCGAGAAGTTGCCGACGCTACCGACCGAGGTCACCGAGCACGTCGTGGTCGTGGGCTTCGAAGCTACGAAGCCGAAAACAGACATGGTCGCCGCGCTGTCGGCCCGCGCTCGATCAACGCCGCCGCCCGCCGTGAGGTACACAGCGTCACCAACGCTCACGTTGGCGGGGCAACTGAAGGTGGGTGGCCCGTGGGCCACGCGAGCCCACGAGGTGGTCATCGACCTGTGCCGCCTGTAGTGCCGACGTTGAGAGTGTTGAGTGACGAGGTGCTCATTGTGCGTGTTTTTCGCGTTGGCAAAGGCCGACGCCTACACACGGCGAGCGGCCTTAGGTCACGAGATACGAGACCTTACCACTCGCACTTTCTGAAAACAAGAGGGTCAAGCCGTACCCTCCTACGATTGCTGAAAAAGTGAAGCCGGCCAGCAGTTCTTGCGTAGGACTGGCGGCATTGTCGACGATGTTCGCGTCTGGGTTTGCGCCCATGCTGCACCATGCCTCGATCGCACCAGCGTAGATCTTCGTCGCGCCGACAGCGCGCACCTTCAGCGAGACCATGGCTGGCAGCGTGGGCACAACGACCGTTATCGAGCCTACAGACGAGATACTAAGACTCTGCCAGAGGTCGCCAGCGCCACCGACGCTGCCGATGGGCGTCCACCAGAGCGGCTCTGTCGCTGGGTCATGCCCGACGTTGTTGTTCTGCAGCGAGACATAGGTGATGCCAGCGACGACAAGAACTGAGCCGACGGAGTAGATGACAGCGCCGCCATAAGCGGTAGAAAAGACCATCGCTGGCGGCGGAGCATCGTTTACAAGCATCCTTCGTTCGACGCATAAAACGCCGCTCCTGTCCGTATGTTGTTACCTATTGTCACCGCAAAGCTGCTTTGCTAGCTAGGCCGAGCGCTTGGTCGTGGTGACCTTTGCCGCCGTGACTGTCGGCGCTTGTCTTCGCGGTTTCTCGGCTTTGTCGCCGTCAGAGGCAGCGTCTGCCGCAGCACGCAGCATCTCAGCGAGATTCTGCGGCAGCCCGCGTCTTCGGCGCTCTTCGATCATCTCGGCAACCTCCGACAGACGTTCTGCGATCTTTACCGTTGTCGCAGCATTGGCCCGCAACTCTCTGGCTGCGATGGCGAGCTTACGCTCGGCTGTGACCAGTTTCTTGCTGGCATTGCTGATGAAGACATCTAGCTTCGACATGGCGAAGGGCATACCACGCTACGATGCGACGTGGCAATAGTGTCGCTATACCTCTAGGTTCTTCTTAAACAGCATCGGCGGAACATTAACTACACAGAACTGTCGTTGATGCGTCGCGGTGTGACCACGAGCCGACTATGCTCTGCTGTTGCGGCTGTCAGCCAGCAGAGTGCCGATTCCAATGCCTATACCGACAGCTACCAGAAGAACAGAAGCGACTGGCCATACGACGGAGCTTGGCGGCGCAAGTTGAATCTCCACACCTATGCGCTCCTTGATGCGAAGGAGCGCGAGGCCAGCGGTCCCAGGAAAGACCACCGACTCCGCGCCGGCTGCAACGGCGCGCTCGAGGACCGCGGTAACGCCCATATGCCCAGTGCGGTTCAAGAAGTGCGTCACGTCGTGCATGAGAACGTAGGCTGGTAGTTGTAAGTGCTCCATCACCATCGCAAGATCGTAGGACGCGTTGCCCTCGTCGTGTGCGCCGTCGATCAGTGCGAGGTCGATAGGCGGCAGACCGCGTTCGGCCCAGTGCGAGAAGAACTGCTGGTTGGTCTCTTTATAGTGCGTGACGATGCCCGTTGGTACGCCAGCACAAGAGAAGTGCTGCGCCGCAGCCTCTGGCGTGTCCCACTGCCCAGTGCCGCCATGCGCAGAGTTGAGGCCGTCTCGATCGCCGTCCATCGACGGATCAACAAAACTCAGATGCCCAAGGCCGTTGTCTCGTAGCGCGAGGGCCATGATCGCTGGCGAAAAGCCATAGCCGGAGCCGATCACGAGGACGTGCCGCGGTCGCAGCATCCGAACGAGCGCGTAGTAAAGATTGCCAAAACCAAGATCATCGGCGCTGGCCTCTTGTGAGAGACCAGGCGTGCAAGTGTGGATGAGCGATGGGTCAAGCTCGATGCGCGACATGGCGATGTCTTATCGCGCCAGCACCGAGAAGGCAACGTCTGGCAGGTGCACTACGTCCTTGAAGATGGAGGCCATAAGTCGCCCCGTACGGTCGCGCACTACAGCGGCTTCGTCGTCTGTGATCGCGCGTTTCCTTGCCCTTGGCGGTCCAAGCTCTGATGTGCGCAGATAACTGACGGCCGTATGTATTCTCCTAGAATCATGACCAGTCACATAATCTGCAGTTAGCCTAAGTATCTGCTCTGGAATACTTTCGGACATGGCGAACTTTCTGGATGGGAAAGGTAACCAGATCTCGTGGTCGGTGATCTCTCCTCTGCACCACCGCATCAAAGCTTTAATGGCCTCATGGTTGTACTCTGCAGAGCCACCGACACGTGCGGAGATGATGCCCGAGACCATGCGACACATGGCCATCACGGTCAGTTGTCTGTTAGGCATCGCATCTACAGAAGACAGTAACTTCACGACGTCACCGCGCATAAAGGCATTAACCTCTGTCTTCTTTAGACCCAGATCGTCCATACTCTTCGCCTCGCCGCCTATCGTCGCCCCGTCATAGTCAAAGACAGCGAGCGTTAGCGGCCTATGGCCCTTTGGCGCGATCATAACCTTGCTGAATGCGATAACTCGCTCGATAGGCTGTTTGGTGCCGTCTGGCAATCGTATGGCAAGGTGCGGGTCGTCGTAGCGAACAGTGATAAACCACTTCGGCAACTTGGACGACGAAGATGTCTTGCCGCGCAGCAGCGCGACGGTATCCTCTGGCGGATCAGCGATATAGGACATGGCGTGAGACAGAGAGTCTGTGGTCTCTCTGAAAAACTGCATCGTTGGGTGGTCTCGTTCGCCAGTCGTGTGCTCGATAGAAATACGATACACAGCGCCGCGAGCGCCGCTGTTGACGCGCGTCTTCATGGTCCACCTCGACCAGTGATAGCCGCGTACATCACCTCTTGAGCGCCGATGGTCTTTCTGAAGGCAGCAGTCTCTAGCGTATCTTTGTCGAAGTCGACGTCTGTGAAGTAATGATCTGTGCCAGGATCGCCGTATTCAGACACGAAGTCTACGAGTTGCTTGGTGACGGGAAGTAAGCTGTTATCACCATCTATCGCATTTATTTCATCATTCAGGCCCTTGTCTGACAATGCTCCAGATATCCACGACTCTACATTTTCTACGATAGCCTCATCAGGCAGTGGCTCGTCGCCGATGTCGAATACAGAAAACTGTTCTTTTGGGCGATATGCTCTGGCGCTATTACACAAAGCCTTGGCGGTGAGTTTCATGTGGATGTTAAGGCGCATGGCTAGGCCTATCAGCACGACGTAGTACTCGAGATTCCACGCCGATAGCCATGACTTGCCTACATTCCTACACTCTTGCTCATCACATTCACTGTCATCGGCCATATAACCAATGGGGTGGCGGTGAACGGTCGGCGCTGTTACCTTTACAAGACGCTTTAGCTCCACGCTGCATCCGCCACTTGAGCAAGCAGCTATCCTAATAGGCATCTTGCCCCTTGCAGCGGCGAGCACGGCTCCGAAGGCGGCGACCCTAACAAGCGGCTTGTCGTCGCCAATGACGATGCCTTGATCGTCATATGTTGCGATGAGCATATAGCCTCTGCGCAGCTTAGCGAGCTCGCGTTTTGCCAGTGGAGGCTCAGCGACGAGCCTCGTGGCTTCGTCTAGCGATGATGCGCCGCAGATCCAGAATCGGTGCCCGTTGGAGTTTGGCAACTCAACGCTGATGTCGAAGTGGTCAGCCATTTGAGTACCGCCTCATGAGTGCTGAGAATGTTAGATCTGGAAGTTTAACGTGGCGTTTGACGATATTAGAGAAACCAACCTTGGCATGGCCACAAAACTCACCTCGTGTAACTAGCTGCCCATCTGCCATAGGAAAGATCTTTTTGCTTTCATTCGCCATGGGCACGGATAGGGCTGTATAAATAGAGTGACAAGCGTCGGCGACGGTGGCGTACGCATACGAGTCCACATGACGACCTGCGACAACTATATCGCATGCGCGTCCTAGTGATCGCAGCGCTTCCACCAGTGACCAGTGGACATAGTCTGAGTTATCGTGAGGGTCAGCCTTTTTGCTGACATCATCAATGATTAAGTCCTGTCTGTTCACATCGGCAGTGCTAGCAATACCAATTGTCCATTCCCTTAGCACTTCGACCGACTCTGAGATCACATCGACATGGGCATAGCCTCGCCCAGCGGTATCAGCCAGACCAACCATATCCGTGATGATGTCGCATAGTATGGCCACCACTAATTGCCTACACAGTCCGACGGCTCCTACCAATCCAGCGTTGCCCTTGCAGTTTCCGATGGTTAGCCACGTCTTCGCCCAATCTCTTGAGACCTCGCTGTCCCACTTACCCTCGCCACACGGCCCATAGCTGTAAGTCGCCAAAGAATACAGGCCGATGTCGGTCGCATCCGTTATACGTTTGCCGCCGCTGTATAGTCCCGTATCTGTGCATGTTATCAACCGCGGTGCCACGCCTCCGTTGAGGGCCATGACTCGGCTGAATGCAGCCACGCGCTCGATCTCGTTTCCTCTCTCGTTGCGAATGTCTGGGTAGTGGTCGCGCGCCGTGAGAAACCACTTCATGTTGCGGCCCTTGCCGACCATACGCTTAGTGAGGTCGCGAGGCGGATGGCTCACCCATTCTTCTGCCTCTGATAGCGAGTCGACCGTGCCTTGATACAACTTGCTTGTGGGCATCGCTGCCGCGCCAGTAACGTACTCAAGACTTAGAAAGTAACCGTTGGTCATGATCTGCTCGTGCGGCTCGAGAATACCGCCCATAGGTAGTCTGGAAGACCGATGGCGTCGCGCATCGTGATGGTGTCGGTGTCAATCTTGACATCGTCGTGCTCCCAGTATGTCACATCTGGTTCCAGCGGCGTCTGCTCATGCAACGAGCACGATGCCAGCACCATGATCTTCTCAAGCTCTTTTTTCGGCGACGGATCTGACTTTATCAAGTCGACCGCGGAAATATCACCACGCAACCAAGATATGATTAGATCGATGTACTTTGTGTCGGCGGCTGACCAATTAGTGCCGCCACGAAACTTGCCAAGCGTGACCTTGCTATGGTCTATCTCTGCCATAAACATCTGACACGCGCCGCTTATCACAATGCGCCTGTCGATGTTTGTGAGTTCTACTAAAATCCTTACAAGAACATCGTATGGCTCTAGACTCCATGCCAGTATCCAACTGTCGTATCGACCCTTCATCGACTGCGTACAGTCGAAGTCGATCTCAGGGAGGTATACAGTCGGAGGTGTTGGTGGCAGCATGGCTCGATCATCAATCTCTTCGATGCCATCGAACACGCCGTCCTCTCTGCAGACTATTATTCGCGGCTTAGCGCGACTGGCGGCCATGACCTTGCCAAAAGCAAGAGTGCGCGTAGGTGGCGTAGGGCTGCCACCTATGATCCTGTCGTCTATATACGTGGCCGCGACGAAGTATCCTCGCTTGAGCTTATGCGTGCGCGGCGGCGATGTCACGATGGCTATTGCCTCGGCTGGGTCACGCGTCTCGGCGATAAAGAAGCGCTGCTCACGGCCGGCGCTAGGATCACTGATCACTACATCGATTGTGTATAGTGGCGACATTTATTACCAGCTGATAGTCGGCAGCGACGGGTGGATAGCTACGGCGTAAATGAAGTCTGGTAGGCCGATGACGTCTTTAAATATACCAGTATCGTCAAGCCTTGGGTGGTAGCCATCGTCGTCATCGCTATCATTCATCATTTTGAGGCTTTCAGTTTGATCGGCGGGTACCCCGTCATTGATGGCGGGGGCGTAGCCGCCCAATAGGTGACAAGGTATGTCTGCGGCGGACTTGACTCCTTGTCGGTGGGCGATAATATCTGTTTGTCGCCTTGTTCTGCGAGACGCAGAAGTGCTCTTTGACCCAGATAGGAAAGCCCCCGCCTCGGAGCGGCAGCGACAGGCGGGGGTCTACGGTATCGGTCGCTGGGCCGACGAATGGGCTTGCATGGGCATTGAGGAAGGTGCAAGACCCGTCTGGAACCAAGTGCCCACTGCGGCACAGCGGTCTTTGGCAAGGTGTATGGCGTTCGTGGCAACAAGGGCGCGGTCCCATGTTCCTCGCCACGGTAAAATACCAAAGGATTTCGTCTATGCCATCGCTCCCTCGGAGCACACGGCAGATGTCCCAGCAGGGACATCGGTGCGGCATAGACCAAAGTATCGAGGAGCCTCGAAAGAGGAACCCCGTAGTTCTGGAGGACACCCAGCAAGTAGCTCGGAGGCCGTGGGGCTTCCGAGAAGCCCCCTGCTCGCCCGTTTCTGGCAGCGGGGGGAGTGTCACGTATGTCAAGCAACGCTGGCGATATCACACGACGTAGCCTTAGTCGTCAGCCATGAGCAATATAAGGCTCGCCGAGATGGCGGTGGTCCACGCCAGTATGCGCGGCGCGCTCATCGGCTGAAACGTCGGATCGTGCTCGGTGCCGCCGATAAGAAACTGCGCGCTGTCATATAGTACGGCAGTGGCAGTCCACGGCTGCACGTTGACGTTGAAGGCGTTCTCTGGGCTTCCAGCCATGCGCAAGATCTCCTGCCAAGCAGCTTGCGGGTCGTCGGTATACTCAAGAACGCAACTCACAAAGACAACGGCTGAGTTCGCCGGCACCGCGGCGATCGGCCCGCGTGTGAGGTCTGCGGCGTGGGCTATCGGGCACGATGGGCAGCCAGTTAGATCAAGGCACAGGTCGCCGCAGCCATAGGCGCGAATCATCCGCGTGTGGACGCCAGCATCGGGGTCACCGACGACCACGAATGTCCGACCGAGTTCTATGGCACGAGCCTTGGCCGCGGCGAAGAGGCGTTTGCGCTCCTCAAATCGCGATATCGCCGCGCTGATCTCTGTCGTCGCCATGATTCCAAGCGCCGCAGCGCCTATCTTTCGCCACTTACCCATCGTTCGACCTCCTACGTCGTTGCCGACGATAGCACGACTGTCGCTCACCGTGTGAGACTAGCAGTCGGTGCAAGGCTGATGGCTGCTGCACGCTGCCGTGACCAGTCGAAGCGTCGCAGATGTCGCGGTGTCGGCTAGCGGTCGTACGCGGCGATCACGGGAGAGGCTGGGTAGGAGGCTACGGCCCAAGTAAAGTCTAGTAGGCCGATGTCTTTGATGAAGTTTGGCGGCGACATCAGCCTATCTTGAGTGTCGTAAAGTCCAGTAATATCATCGTAGTCGTCACTGTCGTCACTGTCGTCGTAGCAATCTCCGTCGTACTCTTCGTCGTACATTCGCTCGTCGCTAACGATGGCATCCATCCTGCCACGCGTTATCGTATTTTGGTGTGCCTTACGGACAATTTCCTTCACGTCCTCTATGACAGGCGACACGCGATTGTTCGCGTTTAACTCTTCGCAATCTAGATAATCCGAGCACGCCTCCGTCGTCCAACCGTCAAGCCAACCACGAATAAGATTTACAGCCCTCTTGTTACCGTCTTCGTCCCAAGGCATTGCTTCTTGGATTCTAGCTCTTGTCCTGTCTGCGGAGAATCCAAGCATCGCCATGACGACAAGGCGAACATCTATGCCGAGCTTGAGACACGCATCGACCAGTGCTGGCGTGCGCTCTGTTTCTAGAAACTTAAGCCAGTCTTTGCCATAGCCACTGCGTTTGCTGTAGTTCGGCCTTACTGTCACATCTGGAACATCGATGAGTTTGAGTTCTGAGAAAGGCACTTTCTTGCTGCCATTAAACACGCCGCTGTTCGTGCATCTCAGTATCCTGGGCTTGCCTCTCTCCCTAGCCTTCTTGGTGACAATACCAAGAGCAGCCACGCGTGACAGCGGCTTGCCGTCGTCCAGCAGAATGGTCTTGTCTTGGTATATAGCTACAAAGGCGTGCCCGACCCGAAGCGCAGACATCGCCTCTGGCGATAGTTTCGGGTCAACGACAAGCTGCTTTGCCTCTGTGACGCTGTTCGTCTCTGCGATCCAGAACCTCGACGCGTTCTGGCCGTAAACGCTGGCGGGCACCGCTGCGTACACGACATACTTGGGCCTTGTCGACACAGAGGCGCTCATTTTTCCCCTACTTGCGATTCCACCCACGAGAATAGCACTTCTGGCAGCTTTATGCGCCGACGTATAATGTCTGCAGTCATATCGTCGATGCCAGTGTATCTGCATAGACTGGCGAGCATATCAGCGCACACCTGGCACGCCGAGGCTACACCTTCTCCATTAGACACAGCGTTTACTAGCAGTATGGCTGATGTCGCAGCGCATAGTATCACGCGAAGTTCATCCTCCTCCTTGTTGCTCCTCTTCCGTCCACTCCTAGAGATTTTATCGACACGCTTATGCAGAGCAAGGATGCCATCGTGTGTATCGCGAACCGCGCGTCTCGCCTCTTCATCAGATGGTTGGTGGTCGCTCCATGCAGTTGGCGCTTGTCTAGTCCATGCATCGATCGCATGAATAGAGTCTCTGATCTCTTCATCGTCTAGTAGCGGAGCGTGACGATCAAGTTCGCCGATGATGCGCTCGCACATGACAGCGACAAGCGCCCGCTCATTGACCTTAATAGCCATTTCCAAGAGCATGATAGGCGTAGACCCTCGGTCTGCGTAGAGTCTGTGCAGCGGTATGTCACCAGCATCGTAAATGGTGAGGTGTGACAGTATATTCTTCAGCGGCGGTATTCCAAGCACGCTCTCGTGGCCACCATCCAGCCCGTATCTTGTACAGACGAGAAAAGAGATGTCGCCGCTCGGATTGTCTTCTTCGTCTTGCTCCCGCATAACTCGAGAGAACGCGCCTACGCTCTCTACGAACGCGCCACTGCCATTCTTGAGGTCGCTGTCGCGCATAGCTACGACGAAGTAGCCATCCCGCAACGAGTCAAACGTACCCTCGCTGATCGGCTGGGAAGCTACCATCTGCTCTGCTTCATCAAGGCTGTCGGCGTCGGCTATCCATATGTAATGAAAGTCGCCACTGGCAGCGCGTGGCAGAGCTATCGATACTCTGTACGTTTGTGATGCTTCGGCGGAGATCATGACTCTGTCCTAGCGGTGATCTTGCTCCAGCACACCTCTGGAAGTTTGATGTGCTCACGAATGATCTTCTTCGCTCGCTCTGGGAACTCGTTATCTCGGCTTGCCATATTAGCGCGGTATAGAGCTTCAGAGAGGAAGTGTGTGCCCATATGCACTTTAACGGCTTGTGCCGCAGACTCGATGGCGTTCCACGCTTTCCCACCGCGCGCACCGCTAACCCGCATAACGAGGTCGTGTCCAGCATTGTCGACTCCGACTATAGCCATCTTGAGGTCATCTTCCGTGGTCTCTCCGCGCGCCCACGCCTCTGCTATTTCGATGGCGATGAGTGGCCTATCCTCTTTATCTGGCACCAAGCTACGAACGTCTCTAGCGATAGCACAGGCCAGAAGCACCAACTCTCTCCTCGGTAGTTTGGTTAACGCGCCCAGTAAGATGCTTGGTGCCTCGTGACCAAGCCAGAATGCGGCTAACTCTGACCATATCGGTCTCTTCACGGTTTCGCGTTTCCATGTTATTCCGCGAGCAGTGTACGTCTTGGTCGGTGTCGCCATATTCCAGTAGACACCAGCCTCCGTGCAGACCATGACCCGCGGCGGTGTCTTGGTAGTACCCAGTGCTCGCACATCACCAAAAGCAGCGACGCGCACACACGGTCGTCCTTTATCGTCTACCCACGGCGCGGCGGTGCGGGCGGTCAAGAAAACGCCCCTCTTGAGTATTCCGGCTGAGAGCGGTGGGTGCTCGATCCACTTGATAGCATCATCGATGCCTTCAACTGGATCACCATATGATATCTGGTGCGTGGGTTGGCCACCATATGGCCTTAGTAGCTCGATGGACATCTGGAAGAGTCCCGTCGGGTTATGGCGCTTCATACTCGCCTACCGAACTTATTGTCGTTGATGGAGTAACCAATGACGATTTCAGGCATACTGACTACAGCCATGATGCGTCTACCAGTTGAATCATCGACAGTCTCCGCGTCTGCTACCATGGCGCAACCGTCTACGACACTACAAGCGGCTTTGATGTCGCCAAGCTTTTCTATGACTGCGAGTAGATCTCGTGCCGCGGATGATGCAAGATTCTGCGTGTACTCTCGTACGGTAAAATCGCCACCATCCTCATTGGCGCGACGTATGATAGCGCTGTACCTGTCCGACACGCTGTGCATTAGGCTATGGGTTTCAATCACTTTTGTGATAGAACACTCGTTCACTATCCATGCTCTTGCGATCTCAACTGACAGCATAAGGTCTGTGTTGTCCAGCTCTACAGTCGAGAGCGTATCACTCACGCAGTCGGACAGTGCTAGTACCAAGACATGAAAAGGAACATAGGAACACATGCGAATGATGCTTCTTCCGTCTAGGATGCCAGCTGATTTACCGCCGTCTATCCCAAATGTCTCACCAGTCATGCGTACGCCGTCCACAAACACGCCGCCCTTTGTACATAGCGCTACCTTTGGTGTAGCGCGGCC
>OBEQ010890733.1_pt1 | contig 41330 bp, 40 predicted proteins | sample 1670901 | NCBI WGS metagenome assembly OBEQ01 (sample SAMEA104232315, study PRJEB22302) | groundwater metagenome | biome: forest; feature: aquifer; material: groundwater | place: USA | collected 2011-08-07 | depth 5.4 m
GACGGATGCTAACGGGAACTTTCAGGGGCCGATCACTACAGCCAGTGGGGATACTTTTGTCTTCCCTTCCGGCACCAGTATCGGCCAGCTCAATTTTGCGTTTAACAACCCAGCCTGTACCCAGACCCAGTTCACTACAGGCGTCCGTATCCCGTAGAGCGACGGAGGCGTCCGAACGGTTCAGTCTCGGGTGCCCACCCGGCACCACAAGACCTCGATGGCACCCAGCCAGTTCGGCTGATCCGGGGTAAGCTCCCCTGCGTCCAGATCCTGTCACTCTGTTCGCGATGTCGACAACCCCGGATCCCTTCAGCCGCCATCTCACCTGCGGATCACACCCCCGTAACCCGCACTCGCTGCGAATGAGGTTTTGTAGACCATATGGAAGGACCGGCTTGACCTATCGCACAATAGCGTGGGTTTGTTCCGCAAGGGGACAGAGCCACAGGCGAAAGGAGGCCGGACGCGGCGGCGCCGCACGCACTGGCCAAAGTCCTCCCTAGCGCTGTAACTCCATCCTCCGCAGGGCATTTAGACCACTCTCCCTTGACCGTGTGCGATGGCCTGTGAGAGAATACCGTGGCGTGGATTGATTCACCGTTACCACCATCCTACAGTCCAAGGAGGATGACATGTCCAAAGAGGCAGCAGGACATCACCTGAAGGCCGCCGAACACTACGAGCACGCCGCTCACCACCATCGGGAAGCGGCAAAACACCATGAGGCCGGCAACCACGAGAAAGCCGCGCACCATGCCCACGTCGCGCACGGACACCACCTCCATGCGACCCACCATGCTGGGGAGGCGGCCAAAGCCCACACGGAACATCACGGCAAGAAGTAGACTCCTCGAGTCAGGACCATCCTGCCTTCCTGGGCATAGGTCGGCCCGGGAGGGTATTTGTATGCCCTCCGGCCGACACGGGACAGGATAAGTCATGCCGGTGGACATCGCGGCGGAGGTCCGGGCGGTTGTCCCCCTCCTGCGCGGGGAGTGGGACGAGGGGCCCTCCTGAGGCAGGCCGAATGATGCGGGACGCGCTCCTCAAGGCGGGGAGGGTCATCGACCTCGTGATCTCCCGAAGGCGTCTCGCCTCTTCGGCCAAGGCCCGGCTTCTGGATGGCGCGCGGAAGGACCCGTGAGGGGCTTCATCTATGGCCTCGACGAGAAGGCGAGGCAGGATCCGTGGAACTGGACCCTCGCGTGCTTCAGAAGTACCTCACCGCTGTCCCCTAACACGCGCCACCGAAACTGCAGATTACACCCCCGTAATCATTACTAGGCTTCCCGTGGTTTCCTCGTCCCCGCCTCGCCTGATTGACGACCCTACCCGCTAAGTGAATGATGAGGGCCTCCCCCCACCTGCCTGTTGTTGTGGCTTGCTATTTCAGGCGGAAACCCTCCTAGCAGATGCAGGTCTTAAGTGCAAGAAAGCCACGTAGGTTGGCACATGCAGAGAGTGAAAATAGAACATTTCCTGAGCGAACTTTCCTTTTGACACTCAAGCCCTCGCTATGCCACAATTCGGCAGGACCCGCCGGGGAGACATAGATGCATCATTTTCACTATCGCGGTGATTTGCTCATGTGTGAGGAGGTGCCGATCGACCGGATCGCTGAGGCGGTCGGGACCCCGTTCTATCTGTATAGCCACGCCACGCTCACCCATCACTTCCGGGTTTTCGACCAGGCGTTTGGCGGCATTCCCCACTTGGTCTGTTTCGCAATGAAGGCCAACTCCAACTTGGCGATCTTGAAGTTATTTGCCGACCTCGGGGGCGGGGCCGACGTGGTGTCAGGTGGGGAACTCTACCGTGCCCTGAAGGCCGGTATCCCGTCGCGCAGGATCGTCTTTGCTGGGGTAGGCAAGACTCGAGAGGAGATGGACTTCGCCCTGAAGTCCGATATCCTGATGTTCAACGTGGAATCGCCTCAAGAGCTTCGCCTGCTCAACGAGGTAGCGGGCTCCATGGGGGTGAAGGCGAGGGTGGCGCTCCGGATCAATCCGGACGTCGATCCCAAAACCCATCCGTATATCTCCACCGGGCTCAAGAAGAGCAAATTCGGCATCGACATTTCGGTTGCCTTGGAGGAATATCGGGTAGCCAGAGGGCTGTCCCATATCCAGGTGGTTGGGGTGCACCAACACATCGGTTCCCAGATCACCGAAGTCGCCCCCTTTGTAGACGGCCTGGTGAAGATTGTGGAGCTGATCGTCAAGCTCCGGCATCAGGGTTTCACTATCGACTATGTGGATGTCGGCGGGGGACTGGGGATCACCTACAAGGATGAGAATCCTCCGGTGCCACGGGTTTTCGCGGAGGCCCTGATCGCGGTCGTGAAGGACCTTGGCTGCACCATCGTGCTCGAGCCGGGACGGGTGATTGCGGGGAATGCAGGGGTCCTGGTGACCAGGGTACTCTACAACAAGAGCACGCCCGCGAAACACTTTATCGTCGTCGATGCCGGGATGAACGACCTGATCCGTCCCAGCCTCTACGGCTCCTTTCATTCCATCCTTCCTGTGAGGCGGAAAGACGGCAAGGAGACGGTGATTGCCGATGTGGTCGGTCCCGTCTGCGAATCGGGAGATTTCCTCGCCAAGGACCGCCCCATGCCGGTCGCAGAGCCCGGTGAGCTGTTGGCGGTGATGAGCGCGGGCGCCTATGGCCACACGATGTCATCCAACTACAATAGCCGACCCCGGCCTCCAGAGATCCTGGTGAAGGGAGACCGCTACTTCACAGTCAGGGAGCGGGAAAGCTACGAAGACCTGATTCGCGGGGAACGGGTCCCCCCGGATCTTTGAGGGCGCTTCCCTCTACGCGTGGATTGATTCCCAGCGAATGCCATTCATTTCTCCACATGATTTGAGGCACAGATCGATATGCAGAAGCTGAGCTTTTCCAAGATGAGCGGCAGCGGTAACGATTTCGTCATGATTGACAACCGCAATGGCCGACTGGATGTCGAGCCCAGGACGCTGGCCGAGCGGATCTGCCGGCGTGGGATGTCGGTGGGCGCCGACGGCGTGATTCTCGTAGAGCCATCTTCCAGGGCGGATTTCCGAATGCGAATCTTCAACGCCGATGGCAGCGAAGCGGAGATGTGTGGCAATGGGGGCCGTTGCGCTGCCCGATTTGCCGAGATGCTGGGGATTGCCGGACCCAGAATGGCCTTTGAAACCCTGGCCGGGATCATTCGGGCCGAGGTAGGCGGCTCCCGGGTCAAGCTTCAGATAAGTCAACCGCGGGACCTCCGGCTCCGACAATCGATCGAAGTGGATGGTGTCGTGCATCAGCTTCACAGCATCAATACAGGGGTTCCTCACGCCGTCATTTATTGCTCTGACCTGGAGGAGGTCCCGGTCCGTGCCCTGGGGCGCCAGATTCGATTTCATCCGGCCTTTCAGCCGGCGGGGACGAATGTCGATTTTGTCGCGGTGCTCAACTCGCAGGGGCTTGCTGTCCGAACGTATGAGCGCGGCGTCGAGGATGAGACATTGGCTTGCGGCACGGGGACCGTTGCGTCGGCATTGGTGGCGGCCGCCCTGGGGCTGGTCTCGTCCCCGGTCCAGGTCAGGGTCAGGAGCGGCGAGACGCTCACTGTGTACTTCAGCGGCAATGGGCCGGAATTCCAAGAGGTCTTTTTCGAGGGAGAGGTTCGCCTGATCTATCAGGGCGAGCTGATGGAGGAAGCACTCAGGTAGGAGTTCCAAGTTCCAAGTGCCGAGTTCCGAGTTCTTGTGACCTGGAACATGGAACCCGGAACTAGGAACGTTCCTCAAGGAGGGTCGTCATGAAGCGAGTGTTTCAGGGTTCGATGGTGGCGTTGGTGACCCCCTTCAAAGACGGGCGAGTTGACGAGCCAAAGATCCGGGAGCTGGTGGAGTATCATATCAAGAACGGCACCGATGTCCTGGTTTCCTGCGGGACGACGGGGGAGTCCCCGACCCTGAGCCATGACGAGCACAAGAGGGTGATCATGCTCACGGTCGAAGCGGCGAACAGGCGGATACCGGTAGTGGCGGGAACCGGCTCCAACAGCACCGCCGAAGCGATCGATCTCACCCGCTACGCGAAGAAGGCCGGGGCCGACGGCGCCCTCCTGGTCCTCCCCTACTACAACAAACCGACCCAGCAGGGGCTGATCGCTCACTGCCGCGCCGTCGCCGATGCGGTGGAGCTGCCGCTGATCCTGTACAACATCCCTGGTCGTACGGGGATCAACATGCTGCCGGAGACCTTGGCGGTGCTGGCAGACCATCCGCACATCGTTGGAATGAAGGAGGCGACAGGCAACCTGGAACAGATGACCCAGGACATCGTGTTGTGCGGTGACAAACTCTCGTTCCTGTCCGGGGATGACACCTTGACCCTGCCGCTGATGGCGGTCGGGGGACGAGGCGTGATCTCCGTGGTCGCGAACATCGTGCCACGCGATGTGGCTGACCTGACCCGCGCCTTCCTCAATGGCGACTGGAAGCGCGCCAGGGAACTCCACCTGAAGCTCTTCCCCCTTTGCCAGGCGATGTTCCTCGAGACGAACCCGATCCCGGTCAAGACCGCCATGGCCCTTCTGGGGATGATCGGCGGAGAGCTTCGCCTGCCGCTCTGCCCGATGAGCGAGGCCAACCTTAACAGGCTCAAGGCCGCGATGCGGGCGTACGGCCTGATCGGGTGAGATAGGGTCTAGACGCTCAACCCTCATCCTGGTGATCTCTATGATACGCGCCATTGTCTGCGGTGCGGCCGGCCGGATGGGCAGCCGAATCGTGGCCATGGTTCACGAAGCGGGTGACTTTGCCTTAGCCGGGGCAGTGGAACGACCGAGCCATGCGGGCCTGGGTAAGGATGCCGGGGAGCTTGCCGGCGTGGGCAAGATCGGCATAACCGTTGCCGGCGATTTCTGCTCTGTGGTGAAGGAGGGACAGGTCATTTTCGACTTCACCACGCCAGAGGCGGCCATGGCCCATCTCACCATCGCCGCCGGCGCCAAGGTGCCTATGGTCCTTGGGACGACCGGGCTCAGCGCGGCCGATATGAAGAGGGTGAAGGAGTTGACCTCGACAGTGCCGTGCGTCCTCTCCCCCAACATGAGCGTCGGAGTCAACGTCTTGTTCAAGGTTCTGGCCGAGGTCGCCTCTGTTCTCGGAAGCGACTACGATGTCGAGATTTTCGAGACCCACCACCGCTTCAAAAAGGACGCTCCGAGCGGGACGGCTCTCAGGATGGCGCAGGGAATCGCGGGGGCGCTGGGCCGCGATCTCGACAAGACGGGGATCTACGGTCGGAAAGGATTGGTCGGAGAGCGGGGCAAGGAAGAGATCGCCATCCACGCCCTCCGAGCCGGCGACGTGGTCGGAGAACATACGGTGGTCTTCGGCGGCATGGGGGAGAGGATTGAGGTCACGCACCGGGCCCACAGCCGCGACAATTTTGCGCGCGGCGCGATTCGCGCCGCCCGCTGGGTCATCGGACGGCCCCCCGGACTGTACGATATGCAGGACGTGCTCGGATTGAAACGGTGATCATGGTTTTCCCGACGTAGATCACAGAACTGCCGATTTGCCTTTTCCACCAGTCACGAGCTGACATCCAGGACCGACTTCCACAAGCGACATTGGGGACTGGAACTATGAGGATCGTACGATTTGCAGTCGGCAAGCAACCGAAGTACGGCGTGGTAGAGGACGGGATCGTCCGGGAGATCCGGGGCGACATCTTCAGCAAGTTTTCCGTGACGAATAAGAAGCATTCGCTCAAGCGAATCAAGTTCCTCGCGCCGACCGAGCCCTCAAAGATCGTGGCAGTTGGGTTGAACAACCGCGATCATATTGCCGAGATGAAGCAGGAGTTGCCCGAGGAACCGATTATCTTTTTAAAGCCGCCATCGGCGGTCCTCTCCCACCGTGGCAAGATCGTCTATCCGAAGTCGTGCGGGCGCCTGGATTATGAGGCGGAGCTCGGGATCGTCATCAAGCGGACTGCGAGGGCCGTTCCGGCCGAGAAGGCGCTGCGGTACGTCCTGGGGTATGTCTGCTTCAACGACGTGACGGCGCGGGACCTGCAGCGAAAGGATGGACAGTGGACCCGGGGGAAATCGTTTGACACCTTCGCCCCCTTCGGTCCCTGGATCGAAACCGAGCTGGACCTTTCTGATGTGCAGATCCGCGCGTACCTGAACGGTGTGATTCGCCAGGAAGCGAACATCAATAACTATATCTTCGACGTTCCGTATCTGATCCATTTCATCTCCACCGTGATGACGCTCTGTCCTGGAGACGTGATTGCTGCCGGCACCCCCTCGGGCGTCGGTCCGATGCAGCCCGGCGACACGATCGAGATCGAGGTGGAAGGGATCGGCCGACTCAGCAATACGGTGGTCCGCGAATGACGGGCATCGGTCACGGACGGATCCTCTCGGAGAGGCAGAACCGGGCTCGCTGAGAAGAAGAGGGATACATGGGAGAATCCTTCCCGCTGGCACGAAGGCTTTCGAAGCTCCCCCCATACCTCTTCGCCGAGATCGACCGGCTGAGGCAGGAGGCGATCCGGCGCGGGATGGATATCATCAATCTGGGGATCGGCGACCCAGACCTGCCGACCCCGCCGCACATCGTCAGCCGAATGCAGGAGGCCGCTGCTGACAGGCGGAACCATCAGTACCCGTCGTACGAGGGGATGTTGAGCTTCCGGCAGGCGGCGGCCGACTGGTACAGTAAGCGATTTGGCGTGACCCTTGATCCCATAACCGAGGTCCTGAGTCTCATCGGCTCCAAAGAAGGGATCGGCCACATCCCTCTGGCCTTCGTCGATCCAGGCGATGTCGTCCTCGTTCCCGATCCCGGCTATCCAGTTTATCAAGCGGGGACCATCTTTGCTGAGGGGGTCCCGCACTTCATGCCTCTCACACGGGAAGGTGGATTCCTTCCGGACCTTCTGGCGATACCGGCAGAGACTCTCAAGAAGGCGCGGATCCTCTTCCTGAACTATCCCAATAACCCGACGGCCGCTTTGGCGCCCAGGGCCTTCTTCGCCGAGGCGGTTGCCTTTGCGCGGAAGCACCGGCTGATTCTCTGCCACGACGCCGCCTATTCGGAGGTGGCATTCGACGGCGATCTCCCAGACAGCCTCTTGGCGGTGGAGGGGGCCAAGGAGGTGGCGATCGAATACCATTCCCTTTCCAAGACATACAATATGACCGGGTGGCGGATCGGCTTTGCCGCCGGGTCCCCCGAGATCCTCGCGGGCCTTGGCCGGATCAAGACTAACCTGGACTCCGGGGTCTTCCAGGCCGTGCAAGAGGCCGCCATCGCCGCACTGAGAGGACCCCAGGACTGCGTCGAGGCGATGAGGGCCATCTACAAGGAGCGGCGCGACGCCCTCGTTGATGGTCTGTCAGCGCTAGGGTTCGCCGTGGATCGGCCCAAGGCGACCTTCTATGTCTGGATTGGAGTCCCAAAGGGGCACACATCCGCCTCCTTTGCCTCCGCGTTGCTCTCCGAGGTTGGAATCGTCATGACACCTGGAACCGGTTTCGGCCGGCACGGCGAGGGGTACATTCGGGCAGCCCTTACGGTGGATGTCTCCAGGGTCAAGGAGGCCGTAGATCGGATCGCCGCCTCGGACCTCAGCCCCAAAAGGTGATGATGTGGCAGGATTCGACCGTGTTTTTGTCCAGGGGATCCAGTTCTACGGGTATCACGGGGTGGCTGACGAGGAGCGGCGTCAGGGCCAACGGTTCCTGATGGACGTCGAACTGAACGTGGACCTTCGAAACGCCGGCAAGCGCGACGAGCTATCGGCATCCATCGATTATGCGGAGGTGCTGCGCCTGGTCAGGCAGATCGGGGAGAAGGAGCAGTACCGCTTGTTAGAGGCGCTGGCCGAGCGGGTTGCTGCCGTCTTGCTGGAGCGATTTCCCGTCGCCTCGGTGCGCGTCCGGGCAAGCAAGCCGACCCCGCCCCTGCCCGGTGCCTTCGAGGCAGTAGGCGTGGAGATCTCGCGGCCATGAAGGGCGAGCGCGCCTATATCGGGATCGGGTCCAACCTTGGTGACCGGATCGATCGCTGCCAGCAGGCCATCAGGGCCATCTCAAGCGCTCCTTGGGCTACGGCGATGCGTGTCTCATCGCTCTACGAGACCGCGCCGGTCCCTCCGGCCTTAGGCGGCTGGTTTGTCAACGGGGTAGTCTCGGTGGAGACGACATTGCCGCCGGAGGCGTTGCTCCAAGAGCTGCTGCGGATCGAGCGAGTCATGGGCCGCGCAGCGGCCGGGGAACGAGGCGAAGATCGGAGCATCGACCTCGACCTGTTGCTCGTCGATTCGCAGGTGGTGGAGCGGCCGGATTTCGTCCTGCCCCACCCGCGCCTGCATCAGCGACGCTTCGTCCTGGTGCCGCTCTGCGAACTCGCCCCGGATCTTCGCCACCCGCTCCTGGGCATAACGATGCGCGCGCTGCTCGAGCGTCTCGACGATCAATTACCGGTTCGACTGCTGGCGCGGGCAGAACATCCCGCGCCGACCGGGTAGGCCGAGTACCGTGCCATAGCCATGTCCAATGCTCGTTACATTGTGGTCGAGGGCACGATCGGCGTCGGCAAGACGAGCTTGGCGGAATTGCTGGCCGAGCGGTTGCAGGCGAGGAAGTTGCTGGAGGGCCCTGAGGAGAACCCATTCCTCTCTCAGTTTTACACCGACATGCGTCGCTATGCCTTTCAGACCCAGCTCTATTTCCTCTTGAACCGGTTCCGCCAACAACAGGAACTGATTCAGTTCGACCTCTTCAAACAGTCCCTTGTGAGCGACTATCTTTTTGCCAAGGATAAGATCTTCGCGTATCTGACCCTTGACGACAATGAGCTAGCCCTCTACGAGCGGTTGCACCCGCTTCTAGAGATGAGGGTCCAGAAGCCAGACCTCGTCCTCTATCTACAAGCCAGCACCGATGTCCTGATTCAGCGGATCCAGTTGCGGGCAAGGGCCTACGAACGGGAACTGAGTTGGACCTATCTAGAAGACGTAAACAAGGCCTACAATCATTTTTTCTTCCATTACTCGGCGACGCCGCTGCTGGTAGTCAATACAAACGAGATTGACTTCGTCAAGCACAAGGAGGATTTCGAAGACCTGGTCAAACAGGTCGAGACGGTACGGGCGGGCACGCATTACTACGTGCCGCTTGGATCCCGCAAGTAGGGCCCTCCAGCTAATCCTCACGCAATTAGTTGGCGGGCACCGTGCCGGGCCAAGAAACGAGCATAGCAAGGCGCGGACTCCTGGGCCGCACCCGCTTTCGCGGGTACCCGACGTACACTCTCAGGTACGTCGTCCCGGTCCGGGAGCCCGTCCCGGGATCTCGGACAGGGAGGGCCCGGTGGTCAGCAATGCCGCTAGGCGAAGTTGATTGGGCCGGCAGTAGGGACCGAGACGGGAAGACGTCCGGACGGCGGTGGGCAGAGATGCCCCTTTGGCTCGAGACAGTGCGTTTGCTCGAAGCCGGTTGAGGGCAAAGCGATCGCCGTCACGGCAGACCAAGGCCTTCCGGATCGGTCCGGCGGGCCTTTTCGTTTGTGCTAGTCACAACTCATTCCCGCTCGAACGGGGGAAAGGAGGGATCGATCATGGCCGATCAGAAGGTCAGGACGGTCACCTTGCAGGAAATGAAGCGCGAAGGGCGGAAGATCACAATGCTCACGGCGTATGATTACCCGATGGCCCTGCTTGTCGATCGTGCTGGGATCGATGTGATCCTGGTCGGGGACTCTGGTGGGATGACGGTCCTGGGGTACGAAACCACGATCCCGGTCACGATGGAAGAGATGCTCATGATGACCAAGGCCGTGACCCGGGCTACCAGGCGGGCCATGGTAGTGGCCGACATGCCATTCATGTCCTACGAGGCTGAACCGGCTGAGGCGGTCAGGAATGCCGGGCGCTTCGTGAAGGAGGGCCTGGCTCATGCCGTCAAGGTCGAGCGTGGCCTTCCGTCCCTGGCTGGCATTAGGGCGATCGTGGAAGCGGGGATTCCGGTCATGGGTCACGTCGGGCTCACCCCGCAAACTGCCGTCCTGCGAGATGGCTTCAAGGTCCAGGGGAGGGCGCTGGATGCCGCGCGGCACATCCTTAACGATGCCTTGGCCCTCGAGAAGGCGGATGTCTTCGCCATTGTGCTTGAGGCAATCCCCAGCGCCCTCGCCAGGGTCATCACCGAGCGCTTGACCATCCCCACTATCGGGATCGGGGCCGGGCCCGATTGTGACGGCCAGGTCCTGGTCACACATGACCTGCTCGGGTTCTTCGATCGGTTTGTCCCAAGGTTCACGAAACAGTATGCCGGTCTCGCGAAGGTGATCGGCGACGCCGTGAGCCGCTTTCGGGAGGACGTAGTCGAGCGCCGATTCCCCGACGCGGCCCACGCATTCTCTCTCGACCAGGAGACCGAGAGAGCGCTGCTGGAGGAATGAGAGATGGGTGCGAGGTCCCGACCCCCGAGAGAGGGCTCCCGGGAGAATAAGAGGGAAGACAGTGCAGACCATTCATGAACCGTCCGTGATGCAGCGTCTATGCGAGTCTCTTCGGCGCGCAGGCGAGACGATCGGATTCGTGCCGACGATGGGCTTTCTTCACGAGGGACACCTTTCTCTTATGCGGAGGGCGCGCGCGGAAAACGGTGTTGTGGTGGTCAGCATCTTCGTCAATCCGACCCAGTTCGCGCAAGGGGAGGATTTCGACAGCTACCCAAGGGACCTGCAGGGTGATCTCGTCAAGGCGGAAGGGGTGGGAGTTGATCTGGTGTTCGCGCCATCCGCAGAGTCGATCTACCCGAAGAGCTACCATACGTTTGTCGAGGTTGCAGAGCTCACAGAGGGGTTATGTGGCGCCTCACGTCCCGGACACTTCCGCGGCGTGACCACTATGGTGACGAAGCTGTTCAATCTGGTCAAACCACACCAGGCCTATTTTGGGCAGAAGGACTACCAGCAATCGGTGGTGGTTCGGCGCCTCATGGCGGATCTCAACTTCGATCTCAACGTGGTGGTCTTGCCCACGGTGCGGGAGTCCGACGGCCTCGCCATGAGTTCACGAAACGCTCGCCTGACTCCTGACCAGCGAAGAGCGGCCCTTATCCTGTATCGGTCCCTCAGGCTTTCGGAAGACCGCATAAGGGCAGGGGAGAGGAATGCCAAGGTCCTCCGCGATGAGATGCAAGCGATCATCGAGGCAGAACCGCTGGCACGCATCGATTATGTTGCCCTCTCCGACCCCGAGACACTGAAGCCGGTCGAGTGGATTGAGGGCCCTATGCTGGCTGCTCTCGCGGTCAGATTCGGGTCCACTCGCCTTATTGATAATATCCTGATCCCGGCCCCCTAACAGGATTCCCCCCTGTTTCAGGGTTGGGCGCTGCTCACCTCGGCAAGTCTTACACCTGCCTTTCGGAATCGGTTCACATTTTGGTTCACATTTTGCTTGACAAGGAAACTGGGGTTATATATGGTTGCGCCATGGTGGGATGAAGTGGGATAGATTGGTATAGATTTCCATAAAGGAGCAATGCGCTCCCATGTTCCGCGGAAGTTTCGAACACGCCATCGACGACAAGGGACGGCTCAGCATTCCGGCTAGATACCGCGAGATCCTCAAGCGGCGGCGAGAGCGTGAGCTGGTCCTCGTCGATCTTCTCTTTGATACCTGCATCGCGGCCTACCCGATCAAAGCCTGGCAACAGATCGAACAGAATCTCCTCAGCAGGGGAAGCTCCGATAAGCAGTTTCGGGAGTATATTCGCCACATCTCGGCTCGTGCGGTCGAGTCTCCCGTTGACAGTCAGGGCCGCATCTTGATCCCTCCGCAACTCCGGGAGAAGGCAGACCTGCGCCGAGATGTCCTGATCATCGGGGTCCTGGACAAGATCGAGATCTGGAGTAAGGAGCGCTGGGCGCAGTTCAGCGCACAGGAGCGTGATCCTGAGGATTACGCTGCCAAGCTGGCGGAGCTCGGGATCCGCGTTTAGGAGAAGGGGAAGAGCGACATGGTACACATCCGGCGAGATGAAGGGCGTGGGGTCGCGGTCCTCGAGCCCTCGCGCGAGATCGACCTCTCATTGGTCGAGGCGATCAAGCACTCGATTGCTTCCCTCGTGCAGGAAGGGTATACGCGGCTGATCCTCGACTGCAAGGGGGGATGCCGCGTTCCGCACCTGGTCTTGGGGGTCCTCCGTGAGCGGATCCGTCGGCTTCGGGCCGTTGGCGGGTCTCTCTGCCTGGTTCGGACCTCGCCGACCCTCAGTCATGCGCTCGGTGCGGGGAGGCTGCCGTTAGAACTCCCGATCTTTCCCGACGAGGACTCGGCGCTGAGGTCGTTCGGACCGCCTCGGGCTGGAAACCCGGGGGGCCTTTAACCATCGAGGGCCGGCACCTCCCGGTCCTGCTTCATGAGGTGGTGGACATCCTGCGCCCGCGGTCGGGTGGCCGCTACCTCGACGCGACCGTCGGGATAGGGGGGCACGCGGAAGCCCTGCTCATCGGGAGCGGGCCAGCGGGGCACGTCTGCGGGATTGATCGTGATGCCGAGGCCCTTGCCTTGGCCGGCGATCGGCTTCGGCAGTTTGGCGATCGGGTCGAGCTGGCTCAAGGCGACTTTGCAATGCTGGGTTCCGTTGTCGCCGAGAACGAATGGGGGTCTTTCGACGGAATCCTGTGTGATCTGGGCATCTCGTCCTTTCAACTGGACGATGCGTCCAGGGGGTTCAGCTTCACCCGGGATGGGCCGCTGGACATGCGGATGGATCGTCACGCAGGGAGGAAGACGGCGGCAGAGCTGCTCGCCAGGCTGTCCGAGCGCGAGATCGCCGAGATCCTCTGGGACTATGGCGAGGAGCGGTGGGCGAGACGGATTGCGGCGCGGATCGTCGCTGAGCGACGCCAGCGGCCGCTCACCTCCACAGCCCATCTCGCGCACCTCGTTGCCTCGGCGATCCCGAGGCGCGCCTGGCCGCGGCGAATCCATGTGGCGACCCGGACATTCCAAGCGTTGCGCATCGCTGTAAACGATGAGCTGGCGTCACTGGAGCGGGGACTCAAGGATGGAATCGGACTACTCGTGCCGGCAGGCCGGATTTGCATCATCAGCTTTCATTCCCTTGAGGATCGGATCGTGAAGGAAACCTTTCGCGCTTGGGCACGCTCGGTGCCAGCGCGCGTCCGTCTCCTGACCAAACGGCCGGTAGTCCCCACGGAGGGTGAGATCGAGACCAATCCACGCGCGCGCAGTGCTAAGCTGAGGGCGGCGGAGCGAATAGAGACGGGGTGAGCGAGTGAGGGACCCGGGTGCTAGCGCGTTCCCGGCGGTCGGGCGAGAGAGGGCGAGCGCTTTCCTGAAGCCGCGGGTCGATCAGATCCGAACATTCGATCTGCTTCCCTCGATTCTCCTGGGAAGCCTTGTCCTGGTCGGGGTCCTCTTTTATGTGTGGCAGCATATCCAGGTGGTGCGACTCGGGTACCAGATCGAGCACCTTCAGGGTGAGCGCATCACCCTCCTTCGACAGGAGAAGGAACTGCGCTTTGGGGTCGCCCGGCTCAACTCGCTCCGCCGTGTGGAGGGGATCGCCCGCCATCAACTTGGATTCACGAGCCCCGGGCCAGGCCAAGTGATCCTTGTCGAGTAGCCTTCGAGAGGCGTGTTATGGCGATCCAGCGGCGTTCTCGCGGGAGATCATCCGGAAGGGGAGAGACCAAACTCCCGTCAGCCGGGCGCTGCCGACACCGGCGCCGGGTCATCGTCTTGTTCTTGTCGCTTGCTGCGGCCCTTGCCATCATCTCCGCCCGCCTCTTTTCCCTCCAGGTTCATCAACATCCAAAGCTGGTCGAGGCCGTTAATCGGCAGTACCGGCGGCTGGTTCCGCTGATTTCGCGACGCGGAACGATTTACGATCGCAATGGCCGCGAACTTGCCGTCAGCCTTCGGGTCTCCTCGATCTTCGCTCAGCCCCGGGAGGTGCAAGACCCAGAGCGTGCCGCATCCGCCCTGTCTTCGGCGCTGAGTCTGCCTGTCCAAAAAGTCCTTGAGCGGTTGAAGGCGGAGAAGCCGTTTGTCTGGATCAAGCGTTCGGTCTCCGCGGAGGAGGCGGAGGCGGTCGCACAACTGGCGTTGAAGGGAATCGCATCTGTCCCAGAGGGCAAGCGGTTTTATCCTAAACAGGAGCAGGGGGCACACCTGTTGGGGTTCGTCGGGACGGACGATCGAGGGCTGGAGGGGCTGGAGGTACAGTACGACGCCTACCTGGCCGGGAAGCCCCAGTGGGTGGTGCGGCAACAAGACGCCCTGGGCCGCCCGATCTTCCGGGAGGAAGCAGGTGAAGCACAGGGCGCGGATCTGCACCTGACGATTGACGAGGTCATCCAATACGTCACCGAGCGGGAGCTGGAAGTGGCGGTGGCGCGGTCCGGGGCCTTAAGCGGCAGCGCCATTGTCATGGACCCGCTCACCGGCGAGATTCTGGCACTTGCCAACTATCCCACCTTCAACCCCAATGCGTATGCGGAGTTCCCTGCCTTCGCCCGTCGGAACCGGGCGGTAGCCGATTCCTATGAGCCGGGATCGGCCTTCAAGGTCATTGTGGGGGCAGGGGCGCTGGAGGAGGGGCTCGTGCGGCCGGAGGATCGATTTAACGGCGAGGGCGGCGCCATCGAGGTGGGCGGCATCACAATCCGCGATCACGAGCGATTCGGGACCATCACCTTCTCCGAGGTGCTGGCGCACTCCAGCAACGTGGGCGCCATCAAGGTCGGCATGCGGCTGGGCAAGAGCCTCTATTACGATTACATCAGCGGATTCGGGTTCGGGAATCTCACCGGGATCGATCTGCCCGGAGAGACGCCGGGCATGATCCGGCGCCCGACGAAGTGGTCGGCCCTTTCGCTAGCTTCCCTGTCCATCGGGCAGGAGCTCTCCGTGAGTCCGCTGCAGATGCTGGTGGCAGTGAGCGCGGTGGCGAACGGTGGCACCCTGGTCCGTCCCTATGTCGTGAAGTCAATCACATCACCGGACGGCAAAGTCGTCCGCGAAGCCGCCCCGGTGCAGCTCCGGCGAGTGATCTCTGAAGGAACTGCAAGGACCCTCACCACTATCCTGAAGGGAGTGGTCAGCGAAGGGACAGGGAAGGCCGCTGCTCTGGAGCGATTCGAGGTGGCGGGGAAGACCGGGACCGCTCAGAAGCTGGATCCTGCTACCGGCCGCTACTCCCGGCAGAAGGTGGTAGCGTCATTTGTCGGATTTGTCCCGGCCGAGCAGCCTCGGCTGGCAATCGTCGTGGTGATCGACGAGCCAAGGACACTCCAGTGGGGTGGATCGATTGCTTCGCCGACGTTCCGAGAGATCGCCCGACAGTCGCTGAAGCATCTCAAGATCACCCCGGGCGCCCGGGAGCGGCTCCGGCTGGCGGAGAGGATTCGCGGTGCGGCTTCTCTCCTTAATTGAAGGGACTGAGTACCAGATCCTCCACGGCTCCCTTGAGGTAGAGGTTTGCGGGATCCGCTATGATTCGAGGCAGATCGAGCCTGGAGACCTCTTTGTCTGCATTAGAGGGTTCGCGCTGGATGGCCACGACTTCCTCCAGACGGCCTGGGCGGCGGGAGCCGTGGCGGCCCTGGTTGAGCGGAGCGACCTGCCGGAATCTGCGCTGCACGGAGGGACCGTGGTCAAGTTGGGGGATACCCGGAAAGGTCTCGCCCTGGCCGCCTGTCGATTCCATGATCATCCCTCGCGCAAGCTCACCCTGGTAGGTGTGACCGGGACCAATGGCAAGACCACCACCACCTACTTGATCGAGTCGGTGCTTCGGCGTGCAGGGCATCAGGTCGGATTGATTGGCACCATCGTGTATCGCTGCGGCGGGACCGAGATAGACGCAGTGCGGACAACACCGGAGGCGTCTGACCTGCAGATTCTCCTCGAACGGATGGTGCGCCTGGGAACCGATAGTGTCGTCATGGAGGTCTCGTCCCACGCCTTGGCCCTGCATCGAGTCGATGGTTGCGAGTTTGACGTCGCTGTGTTCACCAACCTGACCCAGGATCATCTCGACTTTCACGGTACCATGGAGGCATACCGGAGAACGAAGCTTTCCCTGTTTGAAGGCCTGAATGCCGAGACAACGAAACTGACGGACAAGGCGGCGGTGATCAACCTCGATGATCCCGCCGCCGACCTGTTTCTGGGGGCAGCGCGGGTGAGAAGCTACACCTACAGCCTGGAACAGCCGGCGGATCTGATGGCAACCGATATCCGCATCGGCATAGATGGAGTTTGGTGTCGCCTGAAGACCCCGTGGGGGGCGACAGCGGTCCGCTCCAGGTTATTGGGACGGTACAACCTCTCCAACATCCTGGCGGCCGCGGCCACAGGGCTGCATCTTGGCACGAAGCTTTCGGAGGTGGCGGACGCGATCTCGGAACTGCGCGATGTCCCGGGCCGGTGTGAGCGGGTGGAGGAGGGACAGGAGTTCGGTGTCATGGTCGATTATGCGCACACCCCTGACGCCCTACAGCGCGTCCTCCGCATGGCACGGGAATGCTGTCCGGGACGCCTCATTGTGCTGTTCGGGTGTGGTGGGGATCGGGATCGGGGGAAACGGCCGCTCATGGGAGAAGCTGCTCTCCGGCTGGCTGACTTCACGGTGATCACCTCCGATAATCCTCGCAGTGAGGACCCCCATCGAATCATCCAGGAGATCGAGGATGGAGCGAAAAAGGTATGGGGTCAGGGAAAGGGGTATGTTATAATTTTAGACCGAGCGATGGCGATTCGCGAGGCCCTCTCGCTGGCGCAACGAGGCGATGTGGTGGTGATCGCCGGGAAGGGTCACGAGACCTATCAGATCCTCAGCGACCGCACAATCCCTTTTGACGACCGGCAGGTGGCCCGGGAGGCGCTCCACGAGCTGGGATTCGGGCGAGGGTGATGGGTGGTCTAGGGCGGGCGAGGGAGATCGTGGCCGACGGGTGGCGGCTTCGGGGTGATCCCTCCTCGGAGCTGGCCACCTTCTCCGCCGATACCCGGATGCCGAAGCCAGGTGGCCTGCCCATTGCTTCGACCGTCCCACGTTATGACCGGCAGGCCCTTCACCTGGAAGCGTTCGCGAAGGGCACCGACGACAGCATTTGTTCGAAACCCTCCGATCCCCCCCTACCCGACGTAGCGGTCCTGATCCGCATGGGCGGTCTCCTTCGAGCCCGGTGGCAGATCGCCCGATTTTTCCGAGACCGGCATCAGTGTCCTCTGGTAGCGATCATCGGTAACGAGGGAAAGACAAACGACTTCAGGATGCCAAAGACGACCCGCATGACCCCCTCGGCCATGGGAGGTGGTCACGTCCGTGAGATGCGGGACGGGGCAGAGGGGAGATGGGCACCGACATGGCATTCGCGAAGATTGCATGGGGCCCGGGAAGGCCCGCGCTTGCTGGTCTCGCCGACGCAGAAGAAAGAGGGCGGCGGAAGCGGCGATCCGGAGAAGGAGACGTTCGGAGTTCTCAGGCTCGGGGCCCATTAGGATAGGAGCCGAGGCGGGTCGTGAGGCGTTGGCGTGCTTGTTCGTGTCAATGACCTGGACACACATTTTACCCTTTCGGGAGAGGGTAGGCCGGTCGTTTTGCTTCATGGGTGGGGCACCTCTGGCGAGTCCCTGGGCGGCATCGCCAAGGCCCTGGAGGATCAGTTCCTGGTATACGTCATAGACCTACCGGGGTTCGGCTGGACTCCACCTCCTCCTGCAGTGTGGGGGACGCGGGATTATGCATCGCATGTCGAAGCCTTCATGGACTCCACGAAGATCCCATTGGCGAGTGTTCTCGGCCATTCGTTTGGGGGACGTCTCGCGCTCGCCCTAACTGCCCACAGTCCACACAGGGTACGACACCTGATTCTTGTGGCCAGCGCGGGGATCAGGCCGAGACGCGGGCTTGGCTACTCTCTGAGGGTCGCAGGCGCCAAGCTGGGGAAGCGGCTTTTTTCACCTCCCATGTGGGGAAGGCTGGGCGATCGAATCCTCTTCGCGATCTCTCAACGGGTAGGCTCACGTGACTACCAGAACGCTGGTCGGATGCAAGCGACGCTGGTAAAGGTCGTCAACGAAGACTTGAGGGGTATCCTGCGGTCCGTTCACCTGCCAACATTGATCATCTGGGGAGACAGGGATCAGGAAGTGCCTCGATCCTCGATGGAGATTATGGCGCAGGGGATAAAGGACTCGCGGTTGGAGGTATTGGAGGGGGCAGGCCATTTCCCGTTTATAGACAGGTCGGAGGCCTTTGGCAGGCTGGTAAGAGATTTCTTGTGCCAGGACCGGAAGTGATGTCTCCACGCATAGGGCTCCTATCTCGCAACTTACGCCGGGTCGCAGCGGCCCTCTTGCCATATGTTGGGGTCGTCGTGACGCGGCACCTGGACTTGGTGTATCTCACACAGTTGGAGCGTTACAAGAGCTCACGCCTGTGGGGCTGGATCTCCCGGCACTGGGGGATGGTCCTCGACGGTCAGGCGGCCCTCGTCCAGATGGCGGTTCTGCTTGCGGGGGTGGTTCTCTCTTGGTTCCACCTTCCTGCTCTCGCGTTTTACATCATTTGGGTGGCCGCCGGGATGTGGCTTGCAGGCCGTCGGCCTTCCATTCAGGTCAGTCAGCGTCTGCAGTCCACGCCCCGAGCGATCCGCCTGACGGCGGTCACTCTCGTCCTTGCGGTGGCGATGATGCTTGGAACCATGGTGCTGACCATAGCCTTGCTGTCTCGGCTCATGGCGGCCCCCCGCGGTTTCGTTGTCGCTCTCAGCCTTGCCACCGGGCTTACTGTCGTGTCCGAGGTCGCAGCGGGAACGGTCTTCTTGGCGAATGTAAGCCTGGCTCCGCTGGAGCAGGCTATCAATCGGCGATTCTATGCGCAGGCGAGAGAGCGCATGCGCAGTTTTCACGGACAGGTTGTTGGGATCACCGGCAGCTATGGGAAGACGACCACGAAGTTCATAACAGCCGCCTTGCTAGGGAAGCGCTATCAGGTCTTGAAGACCCCTGATGGGGTCAACACCACCATGGGCATTACCCGGGTCGTTCGCGAGGATCTTCGTGACGATCACCAGTTCTTCGTTGTCGAGGTGGCTGCCTACGGCCCTGGCGAGATCAGGGAGGTGTGCGACATCCTGCGACCCAAACTCGGTATCCTCACTGCGGTGGGAGTCCAGCACCTTGAGCGGTTCCGCACCCCCGAGCGAATTGCCGAGGCAAAGTATGAGCTGATCGCCTCGCTCCCGCCTGACGGCTCGGCCGTCATGAACGCCGACGATCCAGGCTGCCTGCGACTGGCGGATCGGGCCAGGCGGGAAGGCAAGCGCACCCTCCTTTATGGGATCGGTGAAGACGAAAGGGTGTTGGACGTGCGGGGGAAGAACGTGAAGATCTCGAGTAAAGGCTCAGCCTTCTGCGTGGAGACCGAGGCTGGCACGGCCATGTTCGAGACCAGGCTACTTGGGAGTTGGAACGTCGCTAACATCCTGGGTGCCACGGCGGCGGCTCTGGAGTGCGGTGTACCCTTGGAGGAGATTCGGGAGGGGGTGAAGTCTCTCACGCCGCCGCCCAAGCGTCTGGAAGTCCGTGAAGAGGGTGGCGTCATTAAGCTCATCGATGTGGCCAACGCCAATCCTCTCGGGGCGCAAATGGCCCTAGAGGTTCTCGGCCAGTTTGAGGGAGGTTCGAAGATCTTGATCACGCCAGGTTTGGTGGAGTTGGGCCAGATCGAGGCGGAGGAGAACCGCCGGTTGGGCAGAGCCGCAGCCACGGTCTGTGATTACGTGGTGCTTGTCGGTCCAACGCAGACCTTGCCGCTCCGCGAGGGGCTTCGCGAGGGCGGTTTCTCCGAGGACCGGGTCCTGGTGGCAAGACACAGCGGCGAGGTGGCAGACTGCCTCAAGGAGATCGTTCGCCAGGGAGACGTCCTTCTTTATGAGAATCACCTTCCTGATACGTACCTGGAGCTGTCATGAGTAGCACCGTCAAGCGAATAGGCCTTATCTTCGGAAGTCGCTCCGTCGAGCGAGAAATCTCGGTGATGACTGCCAGCAAGGTGTACGAAGTCTTGCTGAAGTTGCAGGGCCAATTTGAGACCCTGCCTATATTCCTCACGGCAGATGGCACGTGGCTGTCTGGTGAGGCAGTTCGGGACCTGTTGGCCGTGGATGCTGAGATACGAAGGCTGGCGGAGCTCGGCTCGCAGACGGGGCCCTCTGAGAGGGCCAAGATCGATGCGGAAAAGCTGAGGTTGAATAAGGAGCGGTACACGCCGCAACTGCACAACCTGGACCGAGGTCTGCACGCGACGGGAGTCGAGCCGCTGTTCCTGGCCCCCGACCCGTCCGTTCAGTCCCTTGTGCCACGACAGGAGCGGAGGGCGTGGCTTCGCAAGCAGCTCCATCGCAAAATCGATGTCGCCTTCCCTGTCATACACGGGACGCATGGGGAGGATGGCACGATACAGGGCCTGTTTGAGCTCGCGGATCTCCCTTACATCGGTGCTGGCGTGGTTGCCTCGGGGGTGGGAATGGATAAGATCATCTCCAAGCTGGTATTCCGCGGCGCGGGCCTTCCCACCGTCGAAGGAGTCGCCATCACGCGGCGGCAGATGTTGGAGGATGAGGCTGCAGTTGTAAAGGCGGTTGAGAGTCAGCTTACGTACCCGGTGGTAGTGAAGCCGGCGGTGGCGGGCTCGAGCGTTGGCATCGGGATGGCGAAAACTGCCGAAGAGGCCCTGGGGGCTTTGCGGCGGGCAATGCGCTTCAGCCAGCGAGTGTTGGTAGAGCGGGCTGTCGAGAACAGGCTGGAGGTGCAATGTGGTGTGCTGGGGAACCACACCCTCACGGTGTCAGAGTGTGAAGAGCTCATCTGCTCGGGTCCGATTGTGAGCTACCGTGAAAAGTACCCGGAGGACAAGAAGCCGGGCAGTGCAGACCTTGCTCCAAGCATCATTCCTGCCAGGATTCCGCAGACGCTCTCTGAAGAGGTGCGGTGCCTGGCGCGAGAGGCCGTCCAGGCCATCGACTCGCGCGGGATCTCTCGGGTCGATTTCCTCATCGATTCTATCTCGATGAAGCTATATGTGAATGAGATCAATACCATGCCAGGGTCTCTTTCCTTTGCCCTCTGGGAGGCCAGCGGGGTCAAGCCTACGGAGCTTGTCGTCCGCCTGGTGGAATTGGCGATTGAGGCCCATCGAGAAAAGGGCCTGACCCAATTCGAATCGAAAGAAGGCAGGGCGTTGGTGGATCGCCGGCATCTGGTGACGCCGGGGAAATGAGGCACAGGGTGGAGGGTATGGGGGTTATGGGGTCATTGGAATTCAGCTATACCCTATCTCCCGACGGGGGGCACACGTTCTGATGTTATACCATATGCTTTTTCCGTTCCATCAGACCTACGTCGTCTTTAATGTTTTCCGGTACGTGACCTTCCGCACGGCCGGCGCCATCCTCACCGCACTCCTGATCAGCCTCCTTCTGGGGCCCGTTCTGATCCGCAAGCTGAGAGAGTTGCAGATCGGCCAGAGCATCAGGGACGACGGCCCCGAGGGCCATTTGAAGAAAGCCGGGACTCCCACGATGGGTGGTCTCCTGATCCTGGCCTCCGTTTTCATCTCTACGCTGCTCTGGGCGAATCTCACCAATCGGTTCGTCTGGCTGGCCCTGTTCTGTGTGGCCTGGATGGGCGGACTCGGCTTTGTCGACGACTACCTAAAGGTGGTAGGCAAGAATAGCAAGGGGCTTTCGGTCAGGGCAAAACTGATCTGGCAGATGATTCCGAGCCTCACGGTCGGGCTCCTTCTCTACTTCAATCCGGTCGATACTTTCACCACCAAATTGGCGATCCCCTTCTTCAAACGCTGGATGCCCGATCTGGGGTGGGGCTACATCATCTTCGTTGCGCTGGTCATTGTCGGGAGTTCGAATGCCGTCAACCTGACCGACGGACTGGACGGGTTGGCCATCGGCCCGATCCTGATGGCCTCCGCCGCGTACACCGTCCTGGCGTACGTTGCAGGGCATGCCACCATTTCCCACTACCTGCAAGTGGTCTTCGTGAGAGGGAGTTCTGAGCTGACAGTCTTCGGCGGGGCAATCGTTGGGGCGAGTTTGGGATTCCTCTGGTACAACGCCTATCCCGCGCAGCTCTTTATGGGCGATACCGGCTCTCTGGCGCTCGGAGCCGCCCTGGCAACCCTGGCCGTCCTGGTCAAGAACGAGTTGCTCCTCCTGATCGTGGGAGGGGTCTTCGTGGCAGAGGCAATCTCGGTGATCCTTCAGGTCTTCTCCTACCGGGCGACCGGCAGGCGAGTCTTCCGAATGGCGCCGATCCATCATCACTATGAGCTCAACGGGATGGCGGAGCCAAAGATCATCGTCCGGTTCTGGATCATCTCCTTCATCCTCGCGCTCCTCTCGCTCACCACGTTAAAACTGAGGTAAACGCGTTGAAAGAGGTTCCAAGTTCCAAGTGCCAAGTTCCAGGTTGGGTTGAAGATAATTCCAAGTGCCGACCTCTATGTTCCATGAAACTTGAGAACCTTCTCAACTTGTTGGAACCTGGTACCTGGAACCTGGAACGGCGAAGCCTGCGATGATCGATCTGACTGGGAAGCGGGTGGTGGTCGTGGGACTCGCGCGATCCGGGGAGGCGGCCTGCCGGCTGCTGCTCAAGCAGGGCGCTTCCGTGATCGGCACCGATCAGCGGGGTGAGAATGAACTCGGGCTCAATCTGTACGGCCTGCAGCGAGACGGGGTCGTCCTCGAACTGGGCGGGCATCGTCCACATTCCTTGCTCTCGGCCGATCTTGTTGTGGTGAGCCCCGGGATTGATCTCCGTGAACCGTTGTTTCAGCGGATTCGGACAGCAGGTATCCCGCTGATCGGCGAAGTGGAGCTGGCCTACCGGTTCAGTGAGACCACGTTCATCGGGGTGACCGGGACGAACGGAAAGAGCACGACCAGCACTCTCCTTGGTGCCATCCTTCAGGAAGCGGGTTTCCCTATGCTTGTGGCTGGTAATATCGGCACCCCCCTCTGCGAGGTGGCGCCGGGCCTGCCGGCGCACGGGTTTGTGGTGGCAGAGCTGTCCAGCTTCCAATTGGAAACGATCAAGGAGTTCAGGCCTCGCGTGGGTATGCTCCTCAACCTCGCCCCGGATCATCTCGACCGGTATAACCGGGTGGAGGACTATTACCAGACCAAAGCGCGCCTCTTTGAGAACCAAGGTCCGTCGGATTTCGCCATCGTGAATGCGGACGACCCGCTGGTCCTCGAGGCCGCACAGAACGCCCGCGCGCGGAGGCTGGCGTTCAGCCGGAAAGAACGTCTCGCCGAAGGCGCCTACCTCGACGGGGATGAGCTCATCGTGGCGCTTTCAGGGGGGCGAGAGACCATTTGCCGATGGCATGAAGTGAAGCTCCAGGGGGTGCATAACTGGGAGAATGCCCTCGCCGCGAGCCTGGCTGGGGCGTTGGTGGGCGCGCCCCAGAAAGCGATCCGGAGGGCCCTCGTCCGATTTGAGGGATTGGAGCACCGAATGGAATTTGTCGCCGAGATCGGTGGCGTTCGCTATATCAATGACTCCAAAGGGACGAATGTCGGGGCGGTGGTTCGCTCCCTGGAGAGTTTTACCGTTCCCGTTGTGCTCATCGCCGGCGGCAAGGACAAACAGGGCGACTTCACCCCCTTGGTGCCCTTTGTGCTGGAGCGGGTCAAGAGGTTGATCCTGATCGGGCAGGCGGCAAGCAAGCTGCGGGCCCAGCTCGATCGGGCCTGTCCAATGGAGGAGGCTTCAAGTCTCGAGGAGGCAGTCCGGCGCGCCGCCGAGGTGGCGTCTCCTGGAGAGGTTGTCCTCCTCTCGCCGGCCTGCGCCAGCTTCGATATGTTCACCGACTTCGAAGAGCGAGGGCGGGTCTTCAAGGAGGCTGTACGGAGGCTCGCGTCGTGACGGCGAAGCGGCTTCCCTATGATCGGCTGCTTTGCAGCGTCTCCCTCCTCTTGGTCGGAATCGGTGTCGTGATGGTCTACAGCTCCAGTGCCATCAAGGCCCAGGAGAAATTTGGCGACCCGTTCCTCTTTTTGAAGAAGCAGCTCCTCTGGACCTTGATCGGGCTGGCGGTGATGATGTGGGCCATGCATCGCGACTACCGGGCATTCCAGCGGATGGCACCCCTGTTGTTCCTGGCCTCGCTCCTGCTCTTGCTCCTGGTTCTAGTTCCGGCGGTCGGGGTCAAGGTGAACGGCGCGCGACGGTGGCTCCGGCTGTTTGGGATCTCTTTCCAACCCTCTGAGCTTGCCAAGCTTTCGCTGGTTCTGGTGTTGGCCAGCTTCTTTGCCAGGAAGGTCGATCGGGTGGTGGGTTCTATTGGTGCGTTCGTCCCTCCCCTCATCCTCTCCTGGCTCTTCGTGGGCCTGGTCGTGGTGGAGCCCAACTTTGGAACGGGGGCTGTGCTGATGCTTTCGGCCATGTCGCTCTGCTTCGTGGCCGGGGTCCGACTCAGCCACCTGGGCGCTGCGCTCCTGGCAGGGGGATCTCTTTCTTACCTGATCGTCCAGGCCCACCCGTACGCCAAGGCGCGGCTGCTGACCATGGTGGATCCTTTTCATGCCTCCTCCAAGGCCGCCTACCAGCTCCACCAGTCCTTCTACGCATTGGGGCCTGGCGGGATCCTGGGGCGTGGGCTCGGCGACAGTATCCAGAAGCTCTTCTACCTGCCCGAGTCCCATACCGAGTTCATTTTCGCCATCGTCGGCGAGGAGATGGGTTTTGTGGGGGCCCTCCTGGTGGTCTTTCTCTTCGGCATCCTCCTCTGGCGTGGGACCCGGATCGCCCTGCGGGCCTCAGATCTGTTCGGCACCTATGCGGCAATGGGAATTACCTTTACCATCGTCTCTCAGGCCACCATTAACCTTGCGGTGGTGGTGGGGCTGCTCCCGACCACTGGTGTGCCCCTGCCGTTTCTCAGCTTTGGCGGCTCCTCCCTGGTCACCACCTTCTTGGGCATCGGGATCCTGCTGAGTATCTCCCGCTCTCAGGTGGCGAGAGGTCGATCCTCGTGAAGGCCATCATCGCCGGAGGCGGGACAGGGGGTCACATCTTTCCTGCTATTGCGTTAGCCGAGGAGCTCAGGTCCAGGCTTCCGGAACTCTCTCTCCTTTTCGTTGGCCCCGAAGGGGGCGTTGAGGCATCCTTGCTTGCCACCAGGGGCTGGGACTTTCAGGGGATCAGGGCTTCTGGCCTGCAGGGAAGGCGCTTGTCTCAGCGCCTTCAAAGCCTCGCGCTGATCCCATCCGGTCTCATCCGGTCACGGTCGATCCTCCGGCGATTTCGCCCCGACGTCGTTGTCGGATTTGGTGGCTACGCCTCAGCAGCCATGGTGCTGGCAGGGGTATTTGCGAGGGTCCCGACAGTGATCCATGAACAGAACGCCTTCCCTGGGCTCGCCAACCGATGGCTGGGGAGGATCGTCGATCGTGTGGCTGTTGCCTTCGAGGGGGCATCGGAGTTTTTTCCCCAGGGCAAGGTTCGGGTGACCGGCAATCCGGTTCGAACAGAGCTCTTCGGCGTGAACCGGGCTGAGGCAATGGCCAGGTTTGGTCTCGATTCGCATAGACTCACGCTGCTGATCTTCGGCGGCAGCCAGGGGGCTCACCGGCTAAACCAGGCGGTGTTGGAGGCACTCCCCTTGCTTGAACCGGAGAAAGGACAGGTTCAGTTCATACATGCGACGGGCCCCCGCGACCTTGGTCCGGTCCGACAGGGTTACATTGCGGGAGGCTATCGGGCGGTGGTGGAACCCTTCTTTTGGGAGATGGCCGTGGCCTACGCCGCCGCCGATCTCTGCCTGTGTCGAGCAGGTGCTGGCACCGTGGCGGAGCTCTGCGTCCTGGGGAAACCATCGATTCTTGTTCCGTTCCCCTTTGCTACCAACGATCATCAGCGCTGGAATGCCGAAGCGCTTGTGGGCTGTGGCGGAGCGCGGATGGTGCAGGACCACAAGCTGAACGGAGCCACTGTGGCTGGGATCATGAGGGCGTTTCTCCACGACAGGGGTGGACTTCATGCACTGGCGCGCAGGGCAAAGAGCCTGGCAAAGCCGGACGCAGCGGCCCGCTTCGCCGATCTCGTGACGCAATCGGTCCCTCTGCGTCGGCCGCTCGCCAGGTCCGGTAACATCGAACAGTTAACAGCGAACAGTTCACGGTGTAGGGATGTTTAAGAAGATCCGGCGCATCCACTTCGTCGGGATCGGTGGGGTCGGCATGAGTGGGATCGCCGAGGTCCTCCATAATCTTGGCTATCAGATTAGCGGGTCCGACCTGAAAGTGTCAGAAAACACCCTCCGTCTACAGGAACTCGGGGTTGCTATCTGGATCGGGCACGATCCGGCGCACGTGCGGGGTGCCGACGTCGTGGTCCGGTCCTCGGCGGTGTCACCCGAGAATCCAGAGATTCTAGCGGCCAAGGTTCATTCGATCCCCGTCATTCAGCGGGCCGAGATGCTGGCCGAGCTGATGAGAATGAAGTACGGCGTGGCGGTTGCCGGCACCCATGGGAAGACAACGACGACCTCCATGGTGGCTACGGTCCTGGCGAAGGGGGGCCTTGACCCGACCGTGGTCATCGGTGGCAGGCTGGATGCGCTGGGCAGCAATGCGAAGCTTGGACGGGGCGAGTTCATGGTTGCGGAGGCTGACGAGAGCGACGGCTCCTTCCTCAAGCTCGCCCCTACCATCGCCGTGGTGACCACCATCGACGCTGAGCACTTGGATTACTACCGCGACCTACACCAGATTCAGGAGACGTTCATCGAGTTCATCAATAAGGTTCCCTTTTATGGCTCGGCCGTTCTGTGCCTCGATCAAGGTTCTATCCGAGACTTGCTGCCCAGGCTGCAGAAGCGAATTGTCTCGTATGCGCTGTCAACCCAGGCGAACTTGATGGCGGAGGGGATCTCGTTACAGGGGCTGGCCTCGACGTTCAAGGTCCGTTTCAAGGGACAACCTCTTGGGGAGGTTCAGCTTGGGGTTCCGGGCCTGCACAACGTCGCCAATGCGTTAGCGGCAGTGGCAGTAGGCCTCGAGCTGGACGTCGGGTTTGACATAATCCGTGCGGCACTCGGCGAGTTCTCCGGCGTGGCCCGTCGTTTCGAGGTGAAGGGGACGCCTTGTGGCATCATGGTGGTAGACGACTACGCCCATCACCCGGCAGAAATCCAGGCCACCCTGCGGGCTGCCAAAGACGGCTTTCAGCGACGGTTGATTGCGGTCTTCCAGCCGCACCGTTATACCAGGACTCAGGCGCTCCTGGCAGACTTCCTGCCGGCCTTCGATCTGGCGGATTGGATCATCGTGACCGAGATCTATCCGGCAGGGGAGGCGCCGATCGCAAACGTCTCGGGCCGCCAGATCGCCGAGGGGGTTGCGCGTCGCGGTGGGCCTCAGATCCTGTACGTCCCATCAAAGGAGGAAGTTCCGGACTTGGTGGTCGAGCTAGCTCGCCCGGGCGATCTGGTCATCACCATGGGCGCGGGTGATATCTGGAAAGCCTGTGAGGAGATCGTGCGCCGTCTGGAGGAGAGAGTATAGGGTGAACGATCTAGGGTATAGGGTCTAGGGTATAGTTTGGCACGCGGTTCCTTGGCTAAACCCTATACCCTCAACCCTAAACCCTACAGTGACAGAGATGGTGATGGGGGAGCTCAAGCTAAAAGAGAGGCTCCAGGGCTGTATTAGAGGAGAGGTGCTCATCGGGGAGCCGCTGTCGTGTCACACGTATTTCCGGATTGGCGGTCCAGCCGAGGTGATGGCCTACCCTGCCGGCCTCGAAGATCTGAAGGCCTTGCTCAAGGTGGCACGGGATGAGGCGATCCCCGTCCTGATCCTGGGTGGCGGCAGCAACATGCTGGTGCTAGACGGAGGGGTCAAGGGTCTGGTCATCAATCTGTCCCGGACGTTTTCGGAGCTCTCAGTGGCTGGGGAGCAGATCCGGTGCGGAGCTGGCGTGCGGACAAGCCGTCTGCTGGCCCTCTCCGCGAGGGCGAGCCTGACCGGTCTCGAGGGGCTGACCGGGGTGCCGGGGACCGTCGGCGGCGCGATCCGGGGTAATGCCGGGACACCGTTGGGGACCATCGCCGATCATCTTGACTGGGTCCGCGTGGTGGACTGCTCGGGTGAGGAGCGGTTCATGCTGCGGGATGAGCTCGGCGTCGCCTACCGGCACTCCGAACTCCCGACAGGGGCGGTGATCGTGGAAGCTGCTTTCGCCCTCCGGAGGGGAGTTGCGGCAGAGATCAGGGGGACGATCTCAAAGTTGTTGATCCGACGGAACCAAACGCAGCCGGTGGAAGTTCGATCCGCCGGCTGCATCTTCAAGAACCCCCCCGGTGATTTCGCGGGGCATATGGTGGAGCAAGTGGGACTGAAGGGCCTTCGGCGGGGCGGCGCGCAGATCTCCGAGAAGCACGGCAACTTCATCCTGAACCTCGGCGGGGCCACGGCAGCAGATGTGCTCTGGCTCGCTGAGCGGGCCGGGGCCGAGGTGATGGCCAAGACGGGAGTGGCGCTTGAACTGGAGATCCAAGTTGTTGGATCGCCCATCGCGGGCTGAGGACAAGACTGCGTTTCGCCCAAATCCGCGCTTCTTGAGGCTCGGGTCGGCGAAGCCTGGGTGGCGGAGGCGCTTAAGCTGCGTCGTAGATCTGATCGGTCCGCGGTTCTGGCAGGCCGCGGAATTGGCCGTCCTTCTTGTACTGGTAGTCATGCTGGGGCAGATCGTTCACCGAGAGGTCCCACATCCCCTGCGTTTGCGCTATTTCCAGATCACCGATCTCATCGTTGAAGGGAACCGGCGAGTGCCCACTGCGGCAATCATCGATAGCCTCGGCCTGCCGGCCCAGACGAGTATCCTGCACGCCAATCTGAAGGACCTGGCAGGGCAGATCCTGCGCAATCCCTGGATCAAAACGGCCAGTATAAGCCGTCGCCTTCCGGCAACCTTGTTCATTCGCGTGTCGGAGCGGACGCCCCGCGCGGTTGTGCTGGCCGACCGTGTGTATCTCGTCAGCGACGATGGGTTGATCCTGAAGGAGCCGGGACCTGAGGAGATATCCGGCCTTCCGATCCTGAGAGTCAAAGTCGAATACCCCCTCCGCGTGGGAGAGCGAATCGATGTGTCTCGCCTTGAGCAAGGAGCGCGTCTGTGGCAGCAGTTTCACCAGTACACCTTCGGACTCGAGAGGCAGGCCAGGGAGATCCGGCTGGAAGGCGATGGGAGCTGCACTGTCTTACTGGGCCGCGGGATGCCGTATCTGCGTCTCAGAGTGGATGCCGTCAGGGGGCAGTTGGATCGGCTAGCCAGGGTGCTTCAGATTCGGGGGATCAGCCTTCACGATCTGGAATATGCCGATCTTCGGTTCGCCGATAAGGTCATCGTGAAGCCGCTTCCAAAGGGGGGAGAGGCGTGACCAAAGGAGGCGAGATCGTTACGGGGTTGGACATCGGCACAACCAAGATCTGCGCCATCGTCGCGGAGCTCACGGAAAACGGAATCGAGATCATAGGCTGCGGGACCAGCCCTTCGCGGGGATTGAAGAAGGGAGTGGTCGTCAACATCGATACTACTGTTGAGTCAATCAAGAAAGCGGTCGAGGCGGCAGAGGCAATGGCGGGCGTTTCCCTGGATTCCGCCTTTGTGGGTATCGCCGGAGGCCACATCAAGGGGATCAACAGCCGTGGGGTCATCGCCGTCTCAGGCAAGAACCAGGAGGTCACCCAAGCCGATGTCGATCGGGTCATCGAGGCGGCGAAGGCGATCACGCTCCCAGCCGATCGCCGGGTGATCCACGTCATCCCGCAGGAGTTCATTATCGATGACCAGGGAGGGGTGAAGGAACCGCTGGGGATGAGCGGCCGTCGGCTCGAGGCCGAAATCCATATCGTTACGGGCGCCATCGCATCAGCAGAGAATATCATCAAGTGTGCGAGCAGGGCCGGACTGGAGGTACGGGACATAGTCCTACAACCGCTTGCCTCCAGTGAAGCGACCCTCACCGCCGACGAGAAAGAGCTGGGGGTGGTCCTCGTGGACATTGGTGGGGGCACCTCAGACATCGCCGTCTTCGTGGACGGCAGCATCCGCCACACTGCGGTTCTCGCGCTGGGCGGCGACCATCTGACGCACGACGTCGCCATCGGACTCAGAACCCCTCCCCAGTGCGCCGAGGAGATAAAGTGCCAGTACGGCTGCGCGCTGGCTTCCCTCGTGGGGAGCGAGGAGGGGGTGGAAGTCCCGAGCGTCGGCGGCCGAAAGCCCCGCCTTCTCTCCCGCCAGATGCTGTGCGAGATCATGCAGCCACGAATGGAGGAGATCTTCACTCACGTCGGGCTGGAAGTGCGGCGGGCCGGGTTCCTACAACAGGTGGCCGCCGGGGTTGTGGTCACCGGTGGTTCTTCGATGATGGAGGGGGTGCCTGAACTGGCCGAGCAGCTATTCGACCTGCCGGTACGGCTGGGGATGCCAACGGGTGTCGGCGGCTTGAAGGAAGTGGTAAGTTCTCCGATGTACGCAACCGGGGTGGGCCTGGTGCTGTACGGCGCGGATCACCGGGACCGGCGCCAGTTCGGCCGGTTCTCGGAGCGGACACTGGTGGACACGGTGATCAAGCGGATGATGCAGTGGTTCAGCGATTTGCTGTAGGGGACTGGTCCTGGGTCAGGTGGATTGGATCTAGAAGATAAGGAGCCACCCTCTCTTGAGGATCGTGTACCAAAGAGCCGACGTCTGAAACCACCATCTAACAACTGTTTTCGCGAGGAGGTATCTATGCCGTTCGAGCTGGAGATCGATGCCGAGCACTTGGCCAAGATCAAGGTGATCGGGGTCGGAGGCGGAGGGTCCAATGCGGTGAATCGGATGCAGGCGGCCCATTTCACCGGCGTCGAATTCATCGTCGTCAACACCGACACCCAGGCCCTCAAGCTGTCGCCGGTCTCAGCCAAGCTCCAGATCGGCGCGAGCCTGACCAAAGGGCTGGGCGCCGGGGCCAATCCAGAGATCGGTCGGAAGGCGGCAATTGAGGATACCGACAAGATCCTGAGCCTCTTGGAGGGGGCGGATATGGCCTTTATCACCGCCGGCTTGGGCGGCGGGACCGGAACCGGCGCAACGCCCATCATCGCCAATCTAGCCAAGGAGTTGGGCATCCTGACAGTTGGGGTGGTCACGAAGCCGTTCCAGTTCGAGGGCAAGGTCCGAGAGCTCCAGGCGGAGCGGGGACTCCAGGCGCTCCGCGAGAGCGTCGATACCTTGATCACTATCCCGAATCAGCGGCTGCTCCACGTCGTGGAGCGGCACACTCCCATGACCGAGGCCTTCCGGCTTGCCGACGAGGTGCTGCGACAGGCAGTCCAGGGTATTGCGGACCTCATCGTGGTGCCGGGCCTGATCAACCTGGACTTCGCCGATGTGAAAACCATCATGTCGGAGCGTGGGATCGCCATGATGGGAATCGGGACCGCGTCGGGCGAGAATGCGGCACAGGAGGCGGCCTCGAAAGCCATCAACAGTCCGCTTCTGGAAAACGTCGCCATCGACGGTGCTAAGGGCGTCCTGATCAACATCACCGGCGGGTCCTCGCTGTCGCTGTACGAGGTGAACGAGGCTAGTTCCGCCATCTGCAAGTCGGCGCATCCGGATGCCAACATCATTTTTGGGGCGGTGATCGACGAATCGCTCAATGACGATGTTCGGGTGACGGTGATCGCCACCGGGTTCGATGTCGCCATCTCCGCAAAAGGAGAGGAGTCCTCAAACATGGTAGAAATGAAGGCTTACGCGACCAGGGCGGCGGAGCGTGGGGCCTTCCTCAGGAAGCGTGGCGCGGTCGGGGGTGAGACGTACGATGAGCAGCTCAGGCTTCGGGAGCTTGAGCAGCTCAGGTCCCCTGACCTGAATGAGGACGAGCTGGATATCCCGACCTTTTTGCGCCGGCAGGCCGATTAGGCGTCAGGTGGGAGTTGGATCCTCGACGCGTTCAGGAGGGATGATGGATAGAGCGAGACGATTGAGCAAACTGATGCGATGGCTGCTCCTTCCAGGTACATCGGGTGTTGCCTGTCCGCACTGCCTGGCGCAGATCGGCGGAGTGGAAAATGTCTGCCCGCGCTGTCGCCGGATCTTGCGGTTTGAAGGAATCGCGGAGCTCAGGGCCCGCAGCAATCAGAATCGCGTAATGTGACGCCGAGCGGAAAGCGGCATGGCAGTCCGCCACGAAATGAGATCCCCGGCTCCTCTTGATCCGGACGACAGTCCACTGCCAATGCCCCCTCCCGTTCGCTCGGTAGTCCCTTTCTTACCGTAGCCCTGGGGAGGTATCGACGCCCTTGGGAGAGGGGATCAGAGAGCGGCTCGAGCAGGTGAGGCGGCGGATCGCCGAGGCGGCCGGTCGTGCCGGTCGGGACCCTGACGAGGTGGAGTTGGTGGCCGTCAGCAAAGCCGTGCCGGTTTCCAGTGTCCGAGAGGCGGTTGATGCCGGCGTCAAGTTGGTGGGCGAGAATCGGGTCCAAGAAGCCAGAGATAAGGTCGCCCTCCTGAGTTCGCTCCCCATCAAGTGGCACCTCATCGGCCACCTGCAGACGAACAAAAGTAAGCTTGCCATTGAACTGTTCGATCTGATCCATTCCCTCGACTCTTTGAAGCTCGCCGCAGCCCTAGACCGGCATGGGGCCTCTCTCGGGAAGCTGGTGCGGGTCCTGATTGAGGTCAACCTCGAAAAAGAATCGGGGAAGTCCGGTATCCTCGAAAACGATCTTCCGCCGTTGCTCCAATCCTGCCACGCTTTTGCCCATTTGGCCGTCGAAGGCCTGATGGTCATCCCGCCATTTCGCAAGAATCCCCAGGAGGTTCGTCCCTTCTTTCGCAGGCTCCGGGTATTACGAGAGCACGCGGCCGAGACCCATCCCAACTACCATCTCCGCCACCTCTCGATGGGCATGAGCCATGACTTTGAGGTCGCCATCGAAGAAGGGGCAACGCTGGTGCGGATCGGCACGGCCATCTTTGGAGAAAGGCTTCAAGGCTGATGGGAACGGACGCATAGGAGCCCGATGGCTTCTAGCTTTTCTTTTCTATAACACACTGTTATTTTTTCCTTGACACAAATAGAACGGCATTATATAGTCCCCTTGCTTTTTCCCTCCATTTAGCCAATCCGAAGCGAAGCCAAGAAGATGGTCCTCTACTCATGCCTTAGCGAGGATTGGCTTCAGAGGATTGGTATCATTTGGTTGCCAGAGGGCTTGTGAGGGGTGCATGGACCATCGGAAGAAGGAGAAGGCTGAATATATCGTCCAGTCAGTGGATCGGGCGCTTGATATCCTGGAGTCATTCGATTATCACAAAGAAGAATTAGGGGTCACGGAATTAGCGCACAAGCTGAACCTGCACAAAAACAATGTGTTCCGGCTTCTAGCCACCCTTGAGGTCCGGCGTTTTATCGAGCAGGACAAAAAGACAGGAAACTATCGCCTGGGTATCAAGACATTCGAGATCGCGAACGTCTTCCTCCACCACCTCGGGCTCCGGCGCCAGGCGAGGCCGATCCTCGAAGAGTTGGTCAGCCGGTGCGATGAAACGGCCTATCTTGCCGTTCTGGATGGACCCGAGGTCATTTATGTCCTCATGCAGGAGACCAGTCAGACCGTCCGGATTGTGCCTCGTCTGGGACAGCGACTCCCAGTGTACTGCACCGCTGCGGGCAAGGCGCAATTGGCCTATGAGTCGGCCGATCGGTTGGACCTTATCTTAAAGGACAAGCCGTTGCGAAAACTGACCGACAATACCATTACCGACCCTCAGGCGTTTCGGGAACATCTGCACGAGGTTGCAAGGCTCGGGTTCGCCGTTGATAATGAAGAGTATGAGACAGGTGTCCGGTGCATTGCGGCTCCTGTCAAGGACTATTCTCACAAGGTGGTGGCCAGCGTCGGCCTGTCCGGACCCATTTCCCGGTTCTCCCTCGAGCGAATCGAGAAGGAGCTGGCCCCGTTCGTCAAGGAAGCGGGGGCGAGACTCTCAGAGCGACTCGGTTACGAAATTGGAATAGCGCCGAGTTGAACAGTAGAACGAAGTTTGATTTTAGCGTCAACTCGGAAGGCTTCCTTGTTTGAAAAACGGTCTTGCCCGGAAGGGTAGCTTCTAGCTCGCTGGAAGGAGGTGATCGACAGGTCAATGCGGCATTCTGCAGGCGTTGGAAGGGCGTGAAGGGGACTTCGCGCCGTGTGTTGTTGGAACTGGGTGCTTGAACTCGATGACGGACAAGGAGGAAAGCATGGCAGAGCAGAAGAAGCCTGATATTCCAGTCCTGCCGTGGCCGGCGGTCGCGACCCCCACTCCCGATGAGGTGTATGCGGGGGAGGCCGATGCGAAGAAAGAGTATGCGCTTTGGCTCGAGTCGGCCCTGCGTCAAAGCGAGAACTTCAAGAAGCCGGAGGCCCTGGACCGAATCAGGGTTCTGGATTGCACCGCCAACATGATCATCGGACACTGGTGCTCCTCGCTCTTCGCGGAGAAGGGGGCCGAGGTAATCATGGTGGAGCCGCCCGGCGGGGATCCGCTCCGCAAACTCACTCCGTTCGGCCGCAAGGAGTATATGTTCAAGGACACAAGCGGGGGAGCGGTCGGCGCACGGTTCTTGGCCGAGGCCCGCAGCAAGCAGTCGGTGACCCTCAATCTTGAGACTGCTGAAGGGCGGGAGCTCCTGAAGAAGCTGGCCACGCAGGTGGATGTGATCATCGAGAACGCGCCTCCTGGCGACTGGGATGCCAAAGGGATCGGCTACCGCCAGCTCTCCCAGATCAACCCGCGCTTGGTCTATTGCTGGGTCGGGCAGCTCGGCCAGTGGGGCCCGATGAAGGACAAACCGGGCAACCTCGATCCGACGGCGCAGGCCGCCTGCGGCTTCGTCCATGGAACGGGCGCTCCGAAGTCGTTTGGCGGAACGCCGACCCGATCCGGCTGGTGGATGGCCGACCAGGTCGGCGGCACCACAGCCGCAATCGGGATCATGACCGCACTGCACTACCGAGAGCGGGTCTCCGGTCGTGGCCAGTTCATCGAGGCCACGGCGGCCAACGGGGTTATCCGCATCCTCGACTACAACTGGGGCTGGTACGGGATGGATGGCAGCATCCGGCCCCGCTACGGGAACTGGGACCTGGCGATCAACATCTATGCGGTGAACCCGTGTAAGGACGGCCAGATCATGGTGGGCGGTGGCCACGACCGGCTCTGGTTCCGCATCTGGAAGACGGTTGGCAAGGACCAACCTGCCCTTGAGCAACACATCATCGAGGACCCGAAGCTCAAGGTGGTGACTGACCGACTTCCTCACTACATGCAGGTGGAGACCTATACCACCCTCTCGGAATGGTTCAAGGACAACACCCGCTTCGAGGCCGAGACGAAGCTTCAGGCGGAAGAGGTGGCCTCCGGCGGTGTCTCGTTCCTCGACGAGGTGTGCGAGACCCCGCACTACAAGTACCGGGGCCACATGGAGGTCATCGACGACCAGAACTACGGCCCGGTGTTGATCGGAAGCTCGGCCTTCATCGGGTACCGGACCCCCGGTCGGGTCAAGTGGATCGGCCGGCCGGTCGGGTTCGACAACGACGATGTGTACCGCCGCCTGCTCGGCCTTACCAAGGCCGACATGGATGGGCTCAAGGGAAAGGGGGTAATCTAATGGCCGTGTCGTTCGAAGAGTACTGTCGGGATGTTTTCGACCCGAAGAAGGTGTTCTCGAAGCCCGAGCCACTGAAGGGGTATCGATTCCTCTCCATGACGCAGTATATCTTGGGCCCCTCCTGTGCGAACTACCTGGCGGAGCTCGGAGCCGAGGTCATCAAGATCGAGCTTCCCCGGCGCGGAGAGCCGATGCGCCACACCACCCCCTTCAACGAACCCCTCCTGTACCCCCTCTCCAAGTGGTTGCCAGACAAGGGGACGGGGCTCGGGTTCTTTGGGGCGAATCACAACGAGTACTTCCTCTCGGTCGATTTCCATAAGCCCGAGGGGCAGGAGATCGTGAAGATGCTGGCGGCCAAGTCGGACGGGTGTGTGGAGAACTACCGCGCCGGCACCTTCGACCGGTGGGGGATCGGCTACCGGCAGCTCAGCCAGATCAATCCCCGCATCATCTACCAATGGCTGGGTGGATTCGGCGGCTGGGGCCCTGGCCGCAAGCGGGCGTCCTATGACATCCTGGGCCAGGCTCAAGGGGGCTGCTTCTCCGTGACCGGGTGGCCGGTCAAGATTCCCGGCTATGAAGGCAAATTCCCCAGCGGCCTCCCGTCCAAGCACACGATCTGGATCATGGATTACTGGGGGGGGATGATGGGGGCGTTCCAGATCCTGGCGGCCCTCTACTGGCGCGACAATGTCTCCGGCGTCGGCGACTTCTACGAGTACTCCCAGGTGCAGGGGGCCCAGCGCCACCTGTCCGATGCCATTGCCCTGTACGGCCGGCACGGCCTGGTTCAACAGCGCTGGGGCAACTGGGACGTGCTGCTGTGCGTGCACGGGATCATCAAGTGCGGGAAGTCGTCCTACCCGGGCTCGCAGTTTCCGGCGGAGGCGGAAGAGGGCTTCTGCCTGGTTAGCGCCCATACCGACGCCGATTACGCGAAGTTGATGAAAGCGGTCGGCCGCGACGACCTGGCCAAGAAGTTCCCGACCCACGACGACCGGGTGAAGGCGGAGAACCAGCCGGCGATGTACGAAGCCCTCGAGGCCTGGGCCAAGGACAAGACCAAGGAGCAGGTCCACGAGTTCATGCAGAAGAACGGGATCAACAGCCAGCCGGTCCTGAACAGCAAGGAGGTGTCGACCAACGAGCACTTCCTTCAGCGTGGGAATGTGCACTGGATCGACGACCCGACCTTCGGCGACGTCTTCAGCCAGGGTCCGGTCTTCATGGCGTCAGAGACCCCGCCCCGGCACAAGTGGGCCTTCAAGCCGGTCGGCGCCGACAATGAGTATGTTCTCTCCAAGCTCTGCGGCTTGTCCAAGTCGAAGATCAAAGAATTGGAGTCCCAAGACGTCATCTAGGCCGGAAAGGAGGGGTGTCAATGTCCTTTGCACAGTGCTCTCTGCTGCTGGAGTGTTCCAAGTGCCAGGCGGTGAACTACCTGGATCCCTTCACCTTCTGGTTCTTCAAAGGAAAGGTGAAATGCGCGGGCTGCGACGCGATTTGGGCCATCGAGATTGATAACGGCACACGGACTAGCGGGCCGACCGCCGCCCAGCCGCCGCACGACAAGCTGCCAGGGTTCGCGCAGACCAAAGACTATAAGACGGACTGGAGGTCGCCTGACAAAGTCAGTGAGGCCCCCAAGGCGCGCCCCGACTTTCAGGGCAGGCCAATCCCTATCTACAAGAATGTTCGGGGCAAGCTGGTGAGTGGGGGCCCGCTCAAGCCCGAGGACCTGGTCGGCAGTCGGGCGAAGTTTATCCTGGAGGGCAGGCCGTACAAGTAATTTACCTATGACAAGCGAGAGGCCGGGTGGGGCCATTCCATCACCTGTCCGGCTGCCCCCCCTATCAGGGCGGGGCGAGGAAGGAGGCGTCTAGATGGCTGAACAGAAGAAACCGAACTGCCCGATCCATGGGACACCGGATTGCTTCGCGCCGGCACTGGATCCGATCATCGCCAAAGCCTACGAGGGGTACTGTACCAAGATCGAGTGGCCGTACGCGCGGATCATCCCCAAGGGGTGGAAGCCCAGGGCATAGCTTATCGGCCCGGCGCGCCTCACTGCCGGGGGTCTCGGTCGAAGCCCCCTCTTGAGGGGCCGTACACGGGGTATTTGAAGGCCACGGTCTCACACGGTGGAGGCCGTGGCCTTCTTTCTCAGGCATCCTGGCAAGGTGGCGTACAGCTTGACCGCAACGCGCTGGATGTGCTAGAGTTCGCTCATTCAGTTCAACCTATGCGGTCCTCGGACCTGCCAGCCAGTTGTTTCAGGGCTCAACACACAGGAGAGCGGAGCAATGAAAGTCGACTTCTACTACAGCACCAAGGTAACACCAGGGCAGCAATTCTTTTGCGATAACGTCAAGGCGATCGAGCTGATCGAGAAGTGTAAGGCGAAGGGTGTGAACGCCACCGCCATTGACACCGAGGTCAATCCGCCTGGGTTCATGAAATATAACGCAGCGGTGACGGGTCCCAGCGCGAGCAAGCGGGCGGTCTTCGGCACGAAAGGGGCGTTGGAGGAAGAATTCGGGAAGGCGGTACCGGCCCTGTTGATCTACGCCAAAGAGGGTGACCGCTACCCCGAGGATGTGTTCCCTCGGAGCGACCGGGACCTGAACCGCCTTGTGGGGGTCGAGGAGGCGTTGCAGAACCTTCTGAACAAGTAGGGGGAGACGATGGGCAAGATACCTGCCGAATACCTTCCGCCGACTGAGCTCCGGCCCAAGCGCATCTACGCGCTTCCGGAGTTCAAGGATATCCCTCAGCGGTTCAACAGCACCGAGGAGCTGTTAGACAAGACGGTCGCCGCTGGTAAGGGGGACCGGGTGGCGCTCTACTTCGAGGACAAGCGAATCCCCTATAAGGCCCTCCTGGCCCAAGTCAACAAGTTGGGGACCGCGTTGAAAAAGCTGGGGATCGAGGAGGCTGATAGGGTCGCGCTACGCCTGCCGAACATCCCGCCGGCGATCGTGGCGAACTTCGCGGTGCTGAAGATCGGGGGCGTGATCCTGCCAACCTCCGTCCTCTTTTCTCGGGCCGAGATCGCTCACGTGTTCAACAATGCCGAGGTCAAGGCGGTCATCGTTGCCGCGGCACTCCTGGAGGAGCTTGAAAAGGCGATGCCCGAGCTGAAGACGGTCAAGCATATTATCGTCGTCGGCGGCGAAGCGGAGGAGATCAAGAAGAAGGGGTACCTGCTGTATCAGGAGCTGCTCGACTCGGGCGAGCCGACCTGCGACCCGGTGCGGCGGGATCGGATGGATGTGTCGGGCCTCCTCTTTACCTCCGGGACCACGGGGCTGCCCAAGGGAACGGCCCATTTCATGGAGGAGGCCCTCATCGTGCCAGATGGCTTCGGCAAATACTGCTGGCGTCTCACGGAAGGCGACGTGCTCCTCAGCGCAGCCCCCCTGGCGATGGCGGCCGGTTACTCACCGGCGGCCACCATTCCGTATCGGTTTGGCTCAGCCCTGTCTCTCCTGCCCCGCTTCACCCCGGAGGGGATGCTCGAGACGATCCAGAACCACAAAGTTACCATCCTCTCGGCCTTGCCGACAGCCTACCGGAAGATGCTTCAGGTGCCGGACGCCGAGAAACGCTTCAACCTCAGCTCGCTCAAGGCCTGCACCGGCGGCGGTGAGTCACTGACAGCCCAGACTTACCTTGACTGGAAGGCGAAGTTCGGCCAGGAGATCTTTGAGGGGCTCGGGACCACCGAGATGATGTTCGTCTTCATCAGCTCGGCCGCGACCCGGAAGGTCAAGCCAGGGTCGATCGGCCCGGCCATCCCGGGGTACGAGCTGCGGGTGGTCACCGAAGAGGGGAAGGATTGCAAGCCGGGGGAGAGCGGCCAGCTCTTGGCGAGAGGCCCGACGGGGACTATTTACTGGCGCGATCCGGAGAAGCAACGGAGCACTGTGAAGGAGGGCTGGTGCCGCGCCGGGGACATGGTCACCATGGACGAGGATGGCTATATTTGGTTCCTGGCGCGCGAGGACGATCTGATCAAGAGTTCCGGCTACCGGATCGGCCCCGAGGAGATCGAAGATGTCGTGGTCAAGCATCCCGCCGTTGCCGACGTTGGGGTTGTTGGCGTGCCGGACCCGGTCATGGGCCAGAAGACCAAGGCGTTCGTGGCCCTGAAGTCCGGGCAACAACCTTCCGAAAGCCTCAAGCAGGAGCTGGTCGAGTTCTGCAAGGGGAAGGTTGCTGTATACAAGCTACCGAGGGAGATAGAGTTCATCGACCAGATGCCTCGCGCCCCCGGTCCAGGCGGCCCCGGCACGGGCAAGCTGCTCCGACGTATCCTCCGACAACGGGAGCAGGAAAAGGCCAAATAGCCTTCCTGAACTCCCTCGATCGCAATTTCAACGGCCCGGGGTGAATATACGCCCCCCCGGGCCGTTTCGTCTCCAGGCCACATCTCGTCTTGACGAAGATCACCGCAGTCGTCTAGACTGTTCGGATCAGGGAACGATGTTCTGTATACAGAACAAATAGCCGTCAGGATGTGAGCCATATGACAGTAGAGGGGTACCGGGTCCCGGCCCTGGAGCACGCGATCAAGTTGCTACGGTTCCTCAAGGAGCGCAACCACCGACCCTGGGGGGTGTCGGAGCTAAGCCGAGGGGTCAAGGTCAATAAGAGCACCTGCTTCACCATCCTCAGAACCCTTCAGCGGCACGGTTTCGTTGCGTGCGACGGCACAACCAAGAAGTACTCACTGGGGACGGCGCTCATTGAGCTGGGAGGCGCGGTGGCGTCGGCTGCCAGCGGGGCTGTTGTGGCCAAGCCGTTTCTGGTCGATCTGTTCGAGGAGTTGCGGCTGACCTCCCTGTTAGGTCGCAGGGTGGAGGACAAGGTGGTGATCATCGACAAGGCGGAAGTGCTTGACGACTTCCGGGTGACAGTCCCGTTGGGCCAGGTGCTGCTGCTGGCCTCGGGAGCGATGGGGAGGAGTCTTCTCTCCCGCATGCGGGAATCCGAGGTGGAACGGATTCTCAGAGCCGAGATTGGCCTGGGCCAGCGAGTGCGAAAAGTGGCCGTCCTGGCAAAGCTCCGCCGGGAGTTGGAGGAAACGAGGCGACGGGGTTATGCGGAGAGTTTGGGGGAGATCCAGGCAGGGATCAATAGCGTAGCTGCCCCTATCTTTGACCATCAGGCACATGCCGTGCTGGCGATTGGGATAATCGGCCTCGGTTCTGCGCTGCCGCCACGCAGCCTGCCTCGCTGCGGCCGGAAGGTGCGAGAGGTGGCCTCTCTGATCACTCGAGCCATCGGCGGGATCGAGCCGAAGTGAGGAATTTCCCGCTTGACTCCCTTCAGCGAGGGGTGGTATTCTGCGGCAGGTTGTGTTCGCCAGGAAGAACGGAATCATGCCAAAATTTGTCTCTCGCACCGCCAGGCCACATCTCCTTGCGCCCGCCGGTAGTCCTGCGGCCGTTATGGCGGCTGTGCAGGCCGGCGCCGACGCCGTCTACGTCGGCCTCAAGGGATGGAGCCGCGGCGGGGC